>ENA-OQJX01000005-OQJX01000005.1-human-gut-metagenome-genome-assembly--contig:-NODE-5-length-135787-cov-6.714780_pt1 | contig 135787 bp, 111 predicted proteins | sample MGYA00242615_ERZ504782 | MGnify/ENA primary metagenome ERZ504782 (study PRJEB26092, sample SAMD00036354) | human gut metagenome | host: Homo sapiens | study: EMG produced TPA metagenomics assembly of... | reverse complement strand
CCTAAATAATGTCCTAACAGTAAATAGCCGTTGAAACCAGCAAAATAATAAAATAAGCCGAATGAATTCCATGAGCAGGTTCCGAACTGGTAAGAGAGACAAACTCCGTCACGATAAGGGATAAACAACGAAATAAACCAAAAGCGACAAAAACATACGCTTCGCCTTATCCGACGCCTTCTCCACCCATGCGGAGAAGACCGGCATATACAGATAAAGCCCTATCAGCGCATAGATATACCACATCGGCGTCGCATAGACCGTAAAGGTTAGAGGAATCAAAGCGATCGTCTTCAACGCCTCTACGAACGAGGCCGAAGGATTCGGTTCCCAAGGGAAAAAATCCGTCACCAGTTCCGGGCTACCTCCTACCCACTGGATGAACCAGGGGGCCAGATCAAACAAGACAGACCAAATCAGGAATGGAAACAACACACGCGGAATGCGTTTCTTATAAAAGGTGGAAGCTTCCTGCCTGACCGGCAACAAAAGAAATCCGGTCATCATCACAAAAAGCGGCACGCTGGCACGCAGCATAGAGCCATAAACAGACCCCCAAAAATTAAACTCCGGATTGGCCCTCGATTCAGGCGAAGCGTTAAACGGGTCGGTACAATGGATGGCAATCACCATCAGGATGGCGACAAGACGAAGAACATCCAGCCAGACAATATGTGGTCTGGCAGTAGTAGTTTGAACAGTGTCCATGGCAGAATAAAGATCGTTATGTGTTTATTTGCTATTCTTATACTCCGACGGAATCGTACCCGTACACTTCTGGAAAGCCCTCCGGAACGTACTGATCGAATGGAATCCTGAACGTTCGGCAATCTCCTGTATACTGACATTCGGCTCGGTATCCATCAAACGCTTACTTTCCTCGATCCGGAACTGGTTGACATAATCGGAAAACGATTGTCCCAGCTCCCGGTTAAACAATTGGGAAAGATAGGAACGGCTGATAGGAAAGATCCGTTGCAAATCCGTCAGGCGTAAATCTTCGCGAAGATACGGTTTTTCTCTTTCAAACCATGCATTTACTTCCTCTGCATAACGTTTACTGAGAACCCGGTGTTCATCATCGTCATCACCATCTTCCTCTTCTTGATACGGTAGATCCCATCCACTCTCAAAAGAATGTTCCAGGACAACCACCTTCAGAAATAACGCCTTATAGAAAAAATAATACCATACGAACAGCAGGACCGTTTTGTCGATCGCATACATCAAAGGCGTATTGGTCAGCAATAAAACAAGATAAAAACCATGTAGAGCAATAAAAATGATCATGGTTTTCTTTAACCATTCCAAATCATATTCTTCCGGATCGGAAACATTCTCTGATAAAAAAACTTTGAAATCCTTACCATACCTTGCTATCAGATAAACAGGCAGAACCATATAAAACAAGGTCAGCAAAAAGACCGTCATACGAAGCAAGACATCCATATTGAAATATTCGAAAACCTCCCGTATCGAATAGTAGGTATGAATTTCACCTCCCGACAACCGATAAGTCAGGTAGCCAGGCCACCGAAAATAACCGGACTGATAAATAGAAGAAAACGTTGGCAGGTAAGAAAGCCGGGCCGCAATACTTCAATCACATAACAGGCGAGCATAGCTGCCACCAAAGCCCCCATGATCAGGATATCCGGATGGAAAGCTTCTTTCGGTTCATGCAGATAAAGGTTTACAGACAACCTTATGGCTGCCAGGAAAGCCCACAAAAACATACCCCATCCCAATATCTTTTTTGCCCGGTTATCACTGGCCCGAAGTAGCAGGGTGAGTCCGCCGAAAATACAGAATCCTATGATCTGCAAGCTTAATAAAAACTGAATTTTGTCCAACATAATATATCCCTCGTATCAAGTAAACAAATTGAAGCATTAAATAGTTGATCTGAGCCATTAGTAGACAATTTGACGCCTGTAGATAATTTGCACCTTGTGGTTTTATACGATTTCATCGTGGTTTTATACCGAATGCACTCTCTACCTCTCCAAACTGACTGATCTTTGCACCTGTAATCACTTCACAAAAATAATACAAAGAATGAATAAATTACTACTATTTATGATGGCGACAGTTTGTATTTTTAGCTGCACAAACGACTACGATCCGGTACTCATTGAAAATTTAGGCATGAAAAAACAACCTTTAAAAATAATCACAAAGGTACTGACTACAAAGTCTCCTAATTTTATACAAGAATTTACAAGAGGATCAGTCATCGGGTTACATGTCGTCTCGGAAAACACCGGTAACATCTACGATAGTAATCCGGACTACAAAAACGTGCGGGCTGAAGCCTTTCTGATACACAACAAGTTGGACTGGCGCCAGTCACCCGAGATTTACCTGAACGAGGAACCGGTCACTGTTTATGCCTATTACCCGTATCAGTCGCAGGTTGATTTCGATCCGGAGAATATCCCGGTCCGCATATCGCCGGATGCTTCCCTGACGAAAGATTACATGTACGGGATACAAGCCAGCGGGCAACGGGCGGTCAACCAGATTTCTCCAGTCGCGTTGCTCAACATGAATCATACGCTTTCACTCCTAAGTTTCCAATTGCGAATGACACCGGAAGCGGAAGGCTGCTTCCTACTCCATGCGATACAGATCGGAAACAAAGCCGGCGGCACGGCTCTCTGCTTCGGGGGTAAGATGAACATTAAAACCGGAAATATCGGCGGATGTGCCGGAACAAATGCTTCCACCCGACTGAAACTGAATACTCCGCTCATGTTGAAAAAGATATCGGACGAGCCGCAACAACTGATGGTAATCCCCACATCGCGTATCAGGACAGACGGAGATGTGGAAGTGCTCTTCACCATCAACGAAACAACATTCAAATATAAAGTTCCCGCCAATACGAAGTGGGAAAAAGGAAAAAGATATATATACAACCTTCTCTTCAACGGTAAAGACATCACGCTCGAAAATGTAAGTGCCAGCGAATGGCTTCCGGTTGATAACATCACCTGGTATTAGTCTTCAAATAAACAAGGGTAGTCCATACATTGTGAACTACCCTTGTTTCATTCTATAAATCAATATTTATCTGTTACTTTTGGCTTGATCCAAAAGTAACCAAAAGATCAAGGCTTAACCGTCCAGGCTACTCCGGGCAAAGGCTACGCTGTCGCCTGCGAAACTCGCTTCGCTCAAACAGCGCAGGCTCCGGACGCTCCGCCTTTACCCTTCGCTTGACGCCTGTCCGCTTAGGCCTTTTATAGAAAGCTACGCTTTCTCTTGGGATGGCCGATACCGCCTGCTTCTCTCGCCTGCTTCTCTGCGATCCCGCACTTGATGCGGGAACAGGCTTGTCCCCGTGCGGGGCACGGGGACGCAAAAGAACTGTCGAAATCGGCCATCCCCAAAGAGCCGTCAGGCTCTACCTCCGGCCTAAGCTGGTGAGCGTTAAGCGCAGAGACCGCAGTGAGCGTCTGCTGTTTGAGCGAAGCGAGTTTCAGACGCGACAGCGAACGAAGGGAACGGAGTAGCGAAGCAGCTTAAGCCTTGACTTTTGGTTACTTTTGGGTCAAGCCAAAAGTAACAAGTATACATTTACACCTTGCCTGACATCCCAGAAGACGATGTACCGGTTGTAGTGCGGTTGTCCGGTTCTTTAGAAGCGGAGGCGATTGTTGCAGAAGCGGCACCTGTAGTAGTGACAGTCGTAGCAGCTCCCTGTACCTGTTTGTCGACTTCCCAATGGAACGGTTCGAACGCAGTATTCGGATCCACCCAAGACGGTTTCTTGGCAGCATAGATAATGAACGGAGCGGCTACTACCACAATAGCACCGATAATCAGTACGGCAAACCAGACAGTATTGTTACCTGTCGAAATCTGGCTGGGCGGGATAAAGCTCAGTACGAAGGCGAGCAATGAACCGCAAAAACCAAGACCGCCGATAAACCACATCAGTCCGTTACCATTCTTACCGATACGGAACGGACGACCCGCTTTCTTCATCCGGTAACGCAATGCGATTGCACCGGAGAACATCAGCATATACATAATCAGATAAAGAATAACCGTCAACTGTGACAAAATCTGATAGAAGCTCTGTACGGAAGGCATAACCACGAACAACAAGCTTAGGAATGTAACAGCCAAACCTTGAACCAACAAAATATTTTTCTGTACACCCAACTTGTTTGTTTTCTGGAAGAACGGAGGCAGATAACCGGCTTTACCAACGGCAAAGATACCTTTTGAGGGACCGGCAACCCATGTCAATACACCTGCCAACACACCGAAAGCCAACGCAACGGCAATAACGGGCGACAACCAGGAAGCATGGATAAATTTAAAATAGTTGTCAAAACCAACCAGCAAACTCTGCGTCAGATTAATATCTTTCTGCGGGATAATGATACCCAATGCGAATGTTCCCAACACGAAGATCAACACGGTAATCAACGCACCGATAAACACAGCCTTCGGATAATTGACGGAAGGATTTTCGACATCTTTCACATGGATACCCCCCATTTCCATACCAGCATAAAAAAGGAATATACTGGACGCAAGTACCAAATTATCGAACTTCGTGAAGTCGGGGAAGAAATTGCTGTGGAAGTCCATATTGGAATGACCGCCGGAAGCCAGATACACGATACCTAAGATAATCAATAAGGCAGCCGGGATAATCGTACCAACGATACCACCCACTTTAGCCACTTTACCTACCCAGCTCAAACCTTTCAAAGAGATGAAAGTGGCAAGCCAGTAAATAATCAATACCACAACCAGCGTATACACTTTGTTTGAAGCCAGCGTCATGTCATGCGCATCGTTCATCCCGATAAACGCAATAGAAACGGCCCCGAAAGTCAATACGGTCGGATACCAGATCGTACTTTCAATCCATTGTACCCAGATAGCCAGGAACCCCCATTTCTTACCATAGGCCTCTCCTACCCATCGGAACACTCCACCCTGTTTATCCTGGAACATGGCGGCTAATTCGGCTGCCACCAACGAGGTAGGAATTAAGAACACGATTGCTGCAAACAGATAATAAAAGGCTGAACTTAGTCCATACACAGCCTCAGCCGGCAGTCCGCGAAGTGAGACGACTGCCGTAACATTCATAATCGCAAGAGTAAATACTCCAAGTTTTGCTGCTTTTCCAATATTTGCCATGAATTTTACTATTAAAATGTGAATTTTGTTTTGTTTAGTTTCGCTTGTATTGACAGTATAACAACTCCTTTTTGTGTTAGTTTGTCAACAAGATGTCAAACTTGGTTAATTAACAGACAAGTGTTAAAAACAAAAGGTGTCATTTTGTTGTTTCATCCGATGAAATATCTATTACTTTTGGCTTGATCCAAAAGTAACTAACAAATCACCATTTAGTAAATAATATCTAAAGACAATGAGAACTGCATTCAATGATTTTTTTTATGAAAAACGAGGTATCTACGGAGTACTTCATGTGATGATATTGCTGCTATCGCTATTCCTCATCGTAGATATTTCGATCGACACGTTCAATAATATACCGTTCATCTCGCAAACCTCGTATCTGAAAACGCAGTTCTGGATCTGTATGTTCTTCATTGCCGATTTCATATTGGAGTTTTTCTTATCAAAAGATAAAATTCATTATTTGCAAACCCATTTTCTCTTCCTGCTGGTTTCGATTCCTTATCTTAATATAATAGATTACTATGGCTTTACTTTCTCGGCGAGGTGACCTATTTCCTGCGTTTCATCCCGCTCGTACGCAGCGGATGGGCACTGGCGATCGTCGTCGGCTGGCTGACTTCGAACCGGGCTTCCGGCCTCTTTGTCTCCTACCTGACGATGTTGCTGGCAATGGTCTATTTCTCCAGCCTGATCTTTTTCGTGATCGAACAGAAAGTGAACCCCGAAGTCAAGGATTACAGTGACGCTCTCTGGTGGGCTTTCATGGACGTGACGACCGTAGGTTCGAACATCATCGCGATCACCCCTACAGGACGCATCCTGTCGGTCCTGCTGGCTGCTCTCGGCATGATGATGTTCCCGATCTTCACAGTCTATGTTACGAGTCTGGTACAGTCTGCAAATAAGAAAAAAGAAGATTATTATAATAAAACGCATCTCACTCCCTCCGGACAAGCAGTTGATACCCAGCCGGTCGTCATTACTCATAAATCCGATAACCCACAGTAACGAAAACAGTCGTCATGCCAAAATTCTGTACAACTCACAGGGAGATTGCATTGAAACACATCTGGCATGATAAAAAACACGAATTTAGAATTATCAAAATGTCACTACTACCCCATCCAAATCGGATTACTACCCCATGTTTTTGGAATTACTATTGCGGGTAATATTTTTTAACATTACAAAATGCGCTACTTTACCGAATAAAGATAATAAAATGATAAAATTATTTCCACAAAAAACGAGCCTCCCGTCTCCCTGTTAAATACAGAGGCGTGAAGGCTCGTCAACTAAAAGAATAAACCGTTTTAACCGGTGATTGTAAACCGGGTACTGCCAAAAATGGAGATACCCAATTTATTCATTATGTATTTTATTGCCAACTGTGCCTTTACAGAGTTGCCGGAACTGTCCAAAGGAGGTGCAAAGGCAGAGATGCCGAAGTGCCCGGGCATGATACCCATCACGCCACCGCCTACACCCGTTTTGGCCGGAATACCGGAAGTATACAACCAGTCTCCCGTACGTTCATAAAAACCGACTGTAGCCACTAAAGAAGTGATTTTTGGCGACAAGGAGGCGTCGAAAACAGGCTTCTTGGTAACTGGATTCACGCCGTTGTTGGCAACGGTTGCTGCGGCAATGGAAAGCTGTTCGGCTGTGATACCTAACGAACACTGGCGGGTGTACAGGTCGAGCGACATATCCGGATCGTCATAGATACGGTTGTAGTTCTTCAGTAACCAGGCGATAGAACGGTTATTGAAGTTGGTGGCAGTCTCTGACTTGTACAGTTCATCGATCAGTTGCGGAGCACTCCCGCAAAGGTCGGTGATGTTGGAAACGATGGCTTCCCACTTTTTGTCGGAATTACCGACCGGTTGCACCATACTGCAAGCCGTGATCGCACCGGCATTTACCAGCGGAGTGGAAGGATGGTCATTTTCCAACAAGATCGCCATGATGGAGTTGAAAGGAAGGCCGGTAGCATCGGCACCGATCATCTTCAGTACTTTCTCGGCTCCGTACTGGCGAAGTGCCAGGATAGCCGTATGCACTTTCGAGACAGATTCGATCCCGAAACGGTAGGAAGAATCTCCTAATGTAATGATCTTACCGTCCAACAGGCAGATACTGATACCGAACAGGTTCTTGTCGATATTAGCCAGATAAGGGATGTAATCGGCATTCTTACCACCTGTATTATCCTTGAATTGCTCGTAAGCCTCCTGTGCAGCTTCTTTTATTTGTGAAACAGAAATTGTTTTATTCATGATTACTTCTTTTTATGAGGTACACCTGTATGAGTAAATACAGAACCTTTCACTTCCTGGTTCTTATCCTGTGCAATACGGGTAGGAGTCGGATATTCGAGTTTTTCAAGTTCCGTTATGGCTCCCGTGATATCGTTCAGCAACTGGTCAGCCATGTCACGGCTGAATCCCTGGCGGGCAACGATACGCATCACGACATAGTTTTCAAGATTGTTTGGCAATGTATAGGCGGGAACCATCCAACCGCTTTGTTTCAGTTTATCCTGCAAGTCGTACAGTGTCCATTTCGCCTTCTTCGCATAATCCGGTTTGAGATACCAGATGAACAGCGGATTCACGACTTCGTTGCTGTAGTTTACGAACGGAGCCATCTTGCCAATCTGGTCATGTAGGTACTGGGTAACTGCCATGCTATTTTCCTGGACAGCCTTATATCCTTCAAATCCGAGACGGATGAACTGGTAGTATTGTCCGAGGATCTGGGCAGCAGGACGGGAGAAATTCAAACCGACCTGGGTAATGTTGGCACCCAGATAATTTACGCTGAACGACATGGAATCAGGCAAATATGACTTGTCTTTCCAGACAACCCAACCCAGACCCGGATAAACCAGACCGAACTTATGTCCGGACGTACTGATGGAAAGAACCCATTTCAAACGGAAGTCCCACTTCAATTCCGGTTTCAGGAACGGGAGGATAAAGCCGCCGGAAGCAGCATCCACATGAATAGGAATATCGTAGCCAGTCTTTGCATTGTAGGCGTCGAGAGCTTTGTCCAGAGCTTCCACATCATCGTTCAGACCTGTCCATGTAACTCCTTGAATCGGCACGATACAGATCGTATTTTCATCACACATCTTCAATGCTTCTTCGGGATCGAGCGTAGTCTTCTCCAATGTCAGAGGCACTTGGCGCATTTCGATCTGCCAAAGTTGGGCGAATTTTTCCCATACAACCTGAAATCCGGTAGAGATAACAAAGTTCGGTTTGTCTGCAGGCTTACCGGCAGCCAATCTTTTCTTACGCCAGCGTAGCCAGGCTGCAACACCACCTAACATACATGCTTCGGACGAACCGATAGCCAATGCGCCGGCTTTCCATTTTGCCTGTTCGGGGGTATTCCACAAATTCGCTACGATATTGATACATTTGGCATTCATAACGGCAATACGCGGATATTCCGTTTCATCAATGTAGTTGATGTTGATTGCCTCGTTCATCAGTTTGGTTGCATAATCGTCCATGTAGGTAGTTACGAATGTCGCCAAGTTCAAGCGAGGCTGTGTCTGGGCAAACGTCTCGTCTTTAACCATTTGATACGCGATTTCCGGGGTGGTAGGGCCATCTGGGATTTTGTCTACTGGAGAGGCTTGTAACATCTTTTCCGAGCCAAAGATTGCTGTCTTGGCATCACCTTTTCTGAAATTAGAATCTTCCATGTCTTTTTTGTTTTTAATTATTAATGGCGTCATCGACTTGTTTCAGCCGATTGTATGGCAAAAACAGCTACTATCCGCAATTGTTCTGCGTTTTTGGTTAAACATACGATATTTGGAGTTTATTAAAATAATGTTATATAAGAGTGCCAAAATCTACTCGTATTTTAACCTAAAACGGCTTTGTAAAAGGATTTTATAAGTAGATGAGATCCAAAAGTGAACATTCGCTATTCGGGATTGTTTCAATACAATAAATAAAACGATTATGCGAATACAGACCGGACAGGGGACGATTCCCCTTATTACACTAATAGGTATATGGTCGATATCGGCACTGAATGCATTGCCCGGCCTGGCTGTCTCCCCTATCTTAGGGAAACTTTCTGCTATCTTTCCGCATTCCACTGAGCTGGACATACAGATGCTTTCGTCGCTTCCTTCTCTACTGATCATCCTTTTATCATCCTATCGGGTAAACTGACGGAAAAGATCAATAATATCCTCCTACTGCAAGTTGGCCTGGTAGTCTTTTCGTTGAGCGGGATTCTGTATTTGCTCTCCACAAAGATGTGGCAACTGATCGCCGTCAGCGCGCTTTTAGGAATCGGTTCGGGGTTGATCGTACCGCTTTCCACTGGTTTGATCTCCCGCTTTTTCACAGGGTATACCGAACGAAACAGTTTGGCCTCAGTTCCGCGATCACGAATGTGACCTTAGTATTAGCAACGATTCTGACCGGGTATCTGGCGGAAGTAAACTGGCATCTTCCGTTCATCGTCTATCTGTTTCCGCTGATCTCGATCGTTCTTTCGTTCTATCTGAAAAAGAATATTTCACCCTATCCCGATACAAGTATGCATGCAACCGTAAAGCCGGTAGCTTCACAGGCCGAAATGAAGCCCGCGTACGGTACTACCGACAACAGTTTCGGTAAATTCGGCATACAGATACGGCATCTGATGCAGATTATGGCATTCTACGGGCTGGCCACCTATCTGGTGATTATCATCAGTTTCAACCTACCGTTCCTGATGAAAGAGTATCATTTCACCAGCGGGAATTCGGGTATCATGATCTCCCTTTTTTTCTTAGCTATCATGACACCGGGATTCATACTTAACCAGATTGTGTCCTATTTCGGGAAAAAGACAAAGTTCGCCTGTATGCTTTCCATTGCGATCGGGATGGCACTCATCCTGGTCTCCCGAACGGAATGGTTGATCGGGTTAGGTTGCATCTTTACCGGCTTTGGCTACGGCGTCATACAACCTGTCGCTTACGATAAGACAACCCGTACGGCGATCCCGTCCAAAGTAACGCTTGCGCTGGCTTTTGTGATGGCGATGAATTACCTGGCAATCCTGCTTTGCCCGTTTATCATCAATGTTTTTAAAGACCTATTCCATATCGAAACTCAGCAATTCGCTTTTATCTTCAACATGGTGATCGCGCTGATAGCTGCCGCATGGGCATATATCAAACAGGATTCTTTCCTATTCAACGACAATTTTAAATCTGCATAATATCAAATCGTATCGAGCATGAAGAATAAAATTACAGAAGCCAACGTCAGCATGGTAATATCCAAGACCTTCAGCGGTCTGAACATGAATGCACTGAAATATCTGCTGCCGCTCTGGATGACGCCGCTTTCGGGTGTTACGATACGATGCACTTTTGCAGCAGTCGCTTTCTGGATTATCGGAATGTTTACAAAGCCGGAAACCTCTACGCGGAAAGAAAAGATATCCCTTTTCCTGTTAGGGGCGTTAGGTATCTATGGCTTTATGTTCTTCTACCTGATCGGACTGAGTAAGACAACTCCGGTTTCCAGCTCCATTTTCACCAGCCTCGAACCAATCTGGGTATTCATTCTTGCCGTAATCTTTTTCAAAGAGAAGATAACGAAGATGAAGGTTATCGGGATATTGATCGGGCTGGGAGGTGCCCTACTTTGCATCCTGACACAAAAGAGTGACGACCTGGCAGCCGACGCTTTTACCGGAAATATGCTTTGCCTGATGAGTTCGTTCGCGTATGCCGCCTACCTGATTATCAGTAACCGGATATTGAGCAAGGTCGGGGTGATAACTATGTTGCGATATACGTTTACAGGAGCTGCTTTTTCGGCCCTTATTGTGTCGACGGTAACCGGTTTCGATGCCAGGGTACTGGAATTACCTTTGCATTGGACACCTTTCCTTATTCTGATGTTCATCCTGATCTTTCCGACCGTCATCAGCTATTTACTCATCCCTATCGGCCTGAAATATCTGAGTACGACTCTGGTAGCCTCTATGGTTATCTAATTTTGATTGTCGCCACCATCGTATCACTCACGCTGGGGCAGGACCGTTTCAGCTGGACACAACTGGTAGCCATATTACTCATCTGTTCCAGCGTTTACTTTGTCGAAATAGCAGAGAACAAAGAAAAAAAATAATTTTTTTCCTTTCTTTGTAACAACTTCTTTTCCGTTCCCGTCTATTTAATGAACGCTCTTCAATAGCGCGCATTGAAAGAGTCGGAAATAACGGAATTAAATAATGGTTAATACATAAGAAAGATGAAAAAATACATTGCAATCCTGATCCTCATTCTATCCTGCCAGGCAGGATACAGCCAAAGCATGGACAAACTGTTCAACGACTTTGCCAATCAGAAAAACGTAACCCGCGTCACAATCGGCCCGTTCTTGATGAAAATAAGCAGCTTGTTCACCGAGACGATGGGTGTGAAAAGCATCGAAGTCCTTTCTTTCGAGGAATGCGGTAGTACCGTCAAAAACGATCTCCGCACCGCCATTAAAAAACTGAAAGACCCGAATTACGAAACAATGGTCAATTCCAACGAAGGAGGTAGCCGTACGAAAGTAATGGTACGCATTGACAAAGATATCATCCGTGAACTGGTAATTCTGACAACCGACGGAGGCGATGATGCCCTGATCCGTATCAAAGGGAAAATCAAACCATCCGATATCGAAAAAGTAATAAACGACCACAAAGATGGATGTTGAAAGCTTTAAAAGGCTGTTCCTTCCTCTCCATCCCAAGCTCTTCCGGATCGCTTACGCATTAGTCGAAAACAAGTCCGATGCCGAAGATATCCTGCAAGATGCCTACTATAAATTGTGGAGCCGTCGGAATGAACTGGCCGATGTCCGGAATCCGGAAGCCTTCTGCGTGACGCTGGTCAAAAATCTTTGTCTCGATTTCCTTCGTTCTCCCCGTGCGGGCAGGCATGATGAAGATGTCACCGAAGCCGTCACCCTCTCGACAGATTCTTCTCCGGACAAAGAACTGGAAATGCAAGATAAAGTGGAGCAAGTCCGCCATCTCATCAACCGTCTGCCGGAAAATCAGCGGCAAGTCCTCCGGTTGAGAGGAATCGAAGACTGCTCGATAGATGAGATAGAACAGATCACCGGCCTGAGTGCCGTCAACATACGAGTGCTACTTTCCCGGGCACGAAAAATAATCCGGGAACAATTTGAAAAATATTATGCATACGAATATGAACGATAAAAATATAGACGAACTGATCAATAAAGCCCTCCAGGAAGAGCAGGCTTTACCCGAAGGACTTTCCCGCAGGCTGGAAGAGCAGATCGACGCCTGGGCTGCCACAGAGGAAAAGAAGACTCGTTCATTGACCCGTAGACGAACGTTATACTGGTTAAGCGGAGTCGCAGCCTCTATCCTGCTCTGCATCGGCTTTTTCCAATACGAGGTACCGTCTTATGCTCCGGATCGGCTTCATGACACTTATACGAATCCGGAAGATGCCGCCGTCGCCGCCGAAAAGGCTTTGCTCCTGCTGTCGCACAATCTCAATAAAGGTATCAGCCGGGTAAACGACGCAGGGCAGGAAATCGATAAAGTAAACAATATTTTAAACAAACATTTAAACGATTAATCTTATGAAATCCAAGAATATATTCCTAATCCTGTTTCTGTGCTGCACAAGCTTGTGCTTCGCCCAAGATAAATTATTCGAAAAATATGCCGATATGGATAATGTTACATCCGTCTTCATCTCCAAGAAAATGTTCGACATGATCCCTAATGTAGAAAGTGGTGGCCTTAACCTGATGAATCTGAAAGGAAAAATAAACAACCTCCAAATCGTCACTTCCGACAAGCGTGAAGTCCGGGACCAGATGCGAAAAGAATTCAGCAACCTCATCAGCAAATCGCATGAAGAACTGATGCGAGTCAAGGACAACGATACACGTGCCTCTTTCTACATCGTCCAGAACGGTGAGCTAATCAACGAAATGATCATGCTGGCCGACACAGATTCGGACTATGTGGTCATCCGGATAACAGGCAAATTCACATTGGAGGATATACAGGAGGTGGCAAAAAGTTTTGAAAAAAAGAAATGACAAAAGAAACCCTATGTGTTACGGTAGCTAATGCATAGCTTTACCACCCCTAACACATAGGGTTATACAAGGTAAAAAGCAGAGCTTATTTTCCAGTAATAATCCTTCGTATCTCGCTCAGCTTGTTCAGGGCTTCCAGTGGTGTCAGATTATTGACATCCAAATTTTGATCTCATCCCGCACCTGACTGAGTACCGGATCGTCCAATTGGAAAAAGCTGAGTTGATAGCCATCTGCCGATGAAGCGATTCCTTTTACAGGCTTGCTTTTAATGCTGCCTTTGCGCTTTTCCGTAGCAATCCCCTCCTGACGGTTTTCCGTTTCCAGCTGTTTCAGGATCTCATTGGAACGCTTTACGATGCTTTTCGGCATACCAGCATCTTGGCCACATGGATACCGAAACTGTGCTCACTTCCTCCGGGAACCAATTTGCGCAAGAAGATCACTTTATTATTGACCTCCTTCACCGAAACATTATAGTTCTTGATACGCTTGAAAGAGGTTTCCATCTCATTCAGTTCATGGTAATGCGTAGCAAACAGCGTCTTCGCACGGGCACTGGGATGTTCGTGGATATATTCGACAATCGCCCAGGCAATAGAAATACCATCGTATGTACTTGTTCCGCGCCCCAATTCGTCAAACAGGACAAGACTGCGGGAAGACATATTGTTGAGGATATCCGAAGCCTCGTTCATCTCCACCATGAAAGTGGATTCTCCAACCGAAATGTTATCCGAAGCTCCCACACGCGTAAATATCTTGTCCACAATCCCAATATGAGCGCATTCAGCAGGAACAAAACAACCGATCTGGGACATCAACGTGATCAAAGCTGTCTGGCGAAGCAAAGCGGACTTACCGGCCATGTTCGGTCCGGTGATAATGATAATCTGCTGTTTTTCATCGTCTAGATAGACATCATTGGCAATATAAGGTTCTCCTATAGGCAACTGTTTTTCAATCACCGGATGGCGGCCTGCCTTAATATCTATCACCTGCGAATCATTCACATCCGGACGGATATAGCGGTTGATTTCCGCCACTTTGGCAAACGAGAGCAGGCAATCCAGACGACCGATCAGATTTGCATTCATCTGGATAGGCGGAATATATTCGGAAAGACAAAGTACCAGTTCGTTAAAGAGACGGGCTTCCAGCGAAAGTATCTTCTCTTCCGCCCCTAATATCTTTTCTTCGTATTCTTTCAATTCCTCGGTAATATAACGCTCGGCATTCACCAAGGTCTGTTTGCGTATCCATTCGGCAGGAACTTTGTCCTTATAGGCATTACGCACCTCGATATAATACCCGAAGACGTTATTGAAACCGATTTTAAGGCTCGATATGCCTGTCAGCTCTATTTCCCGTGCTTGTACCTTCAAGAGATAATCTTTTCCCGAATAAGCGATTGCACGCAATTCGTCGAGCTCAGCGTTCACGCCTGTCGCAATCACACCGCCCCGGTTCAACAAAGAAGGCGGATCGTTATTGATCTCCTTTTCTATCCGGTCACGGATCAGGGCACAGGCATTCAACTGTTCGCCGATACGGCAAAGACTCGGCTCATCGCTTGCCATACAAGCCTCCTTGATCGGCTCGATGGCACGAAGGGCAACTTTCAACTGCACCACTTCGCGGGGAGAGACACGACCGACCGCTACTTTGGAAATAATACGTTCCAAATCGCCGATCTGTTCCAGCTTTTCTTCCAACAGTTCTTTCACTTCGGGATGCCGGAAAAAATATTCCACTACGTCCTGACGCTCATGAATCGGTTTCACATCCTTCAAGGGGAACAAGATCCAACGGCGTAACATACGTGATCCCATCGGAGAAACGGTCTTGTCCAACACATCCAGCAAACTCGTCCCCTCCTCGTTCATCGTACTGACCAACTCCAGCTGCGTACCGTAAACTTATCGAGGCGCACATAACGGTCTTCTTCAATACGGGAAAGGGAAGTGATATGAGAAATATGGGTGTGTTGCGTCTGATCCAAATAATACAGGATGGCACCCGAGGCTACGATTCCTAATTTCAAGTGTTGGACACCGAAACCTTTCAAATTCTTCGTTTCGAAATGTTTCAACAGGCGGTCATTAGCAGCTTCCAAAGTAAACACCCAATCATCCAGTTCGAAAATAAAGAACCGGGGACCGAAAGCCTCTTCAAAACGTTTACGGCTGCCTCGTTCGACCAAGACTTCTTTCGGAGAAAAGTTGTTCAGCAGTTTATCCACATAATCGATAGATCCCTCGGCCGTCAAGAACTCGCCGGTAGAGATATCGAGAAACGCGATTCCACAAACATCCTTTCCAAAATGGATGGCGGCAAGGAAGTTGTTTTCTTTGTGGTTGAGGATATTGTCATTGATAGAGACACCCGGAGTCACCAATTCGGTGATGCCGCGTTTCACCAGTTTTTTCGTAAGCTTCGGATCTTCCAGCTGGTCGCAGATGGCTACGCGCTTGCCGGCACGCACCAGTTTAGGCAGATAACTGTCCAGTGCATGGTGAGGGAAACCGGCCATCTCGACCGTTTGCCCCGGTCCGTTCGCTTTTTTCGTCTGTACGATACCCAGTATTTCAGCTCCGGTCACAGCGTCTTCACCATACATTTCGTAAAAGTCGCCTACACGGAATAGCAGGATTGCATCAGGATGTTTCGCCTTTATATCGAAATACTGCTTCATCAAGGGTGTTTCCACTATCTTTGCCACTGTTCTTTTCTTTTTATCTGTTAACCGTACAAAGGTACGATTTTTCATCTTTCAAAAAATTCACGGATTGCTTTTTCATTTACAAATACCCCGCAAGGATTATCCTCGACCCCACATTCCCAATATCGAAAACAACTTAAAATTCCAGACCCTAACCATCACTGACAAAACAGGCAGGCAGAGAGCAAACAGATTATCACTTGTTCTGGAAAGAATTAAGAAATTCATCCTGCACAGCCTCTTTATTTCATTGTCAAGTTGTGGAGTAAGGAAAGAAGCGACAAACGCTTCATCAATATCCACCACCGGCCGGAACGCCTCACTCCGGACATAGTTACTGATGCTTTGCAACAATTGAAGAGAAGCAGGACGTTGATCGATCTTATTTTCCGTATCTATTGCCAGTACAAGCAACTTGCCTCCATGCAACTTGGCCTCGAATCCGATTCCGAGTTTATGGTTGTGCTGATAAGTGTCAATGCTTTGGATAAAAGGAAGCAAGGCATTGGGAGCTGCATTCATTTCAATCACTTTCGCATGGCACAAAATATCCCACCATTGCCAGTCCACAAACTCATCTGTTACGAAATCGGCAAACATTGGCTGTTCTTTATGAATCAGACACCCCAACGTAAGAGGTTGCCACTTAAACATGATCGGATTCCAAAAATGATTATGGAAATTTGACTTCCGCCCTTTCACAGCCTCCGGACGAGGCAACAGAACCACACTTTTGCCAGCTTGCAGATAACGTCGGGCTTCTGCCGTATAGGAGGTCGTAAAAAGCACCTGATTGTCAGACTTCAGAATTTCTTTGACTTGCTTCCGAGGATAAACCCATATATCCCAACTGTTGGTAATCTTCTTGTCCACACAAAGATGTACAGTCAACTTTTCGTTACTTGTAATCCGGTTCAACGGAAACTCAAACTCACCGAGAGGATAAACGCCATAATTGGAAATCTCCTTACAACTGATCCGGCCACTATAAAGCGTAGTTCCACGACTGTCCGTCACATGCCAGCGGACATCAGGACGACGGAAACGGGAAGGAGAATAATTGTACAACTCGGCTTTGCCACTAAAGATTTCATCATTGAAAAAAGCACGCTTCTGAAAACGTAGTAAAGCTACGCTGGGAGCACAAAATTCCCGAAATTTTTCTGGTGTAATGATTCCCTTACTCTTCCAAAAGGCATTGAGAATTCCTACCGGAGCATAACCTTGTCCAGGAAAGTCGATCAAGCTCAACAACTGAAATCCCGATGAAAGCGAACTGCGCAACTGCCCCTCGATCACATCTTTATATTCAATCCGGGTCTGTTGTCCCGACACTCGGAAAAAGTCTACGGCAAGATTCTCCATTCCATGAGCAGCCAGTGAATCACGATAACGTTCCAGGTTACGTGCTTCCACAGGGCCTGTATAAGCCGAAATCTCACTAAAATCAGGATATACACAACGCTGCCCCGTTTCATGACTGATAATAGGCTGTCCGGTACCATGTCCGGCATTAATATCCCAGTCAGTCATCGGACGACCTTCGTAAATAGTCACACTTCCTTTATCGGAACGATGGGACACATAAAACTGTTCTGCCTTAACATGCTTGCGAGCAGTAGATCCACTAAATAGACGGCGGTTATCATGACTACGTCCGTATTCGGTCAGTTCGTTCAAAAAATCAAAGTCACCCTCCAGCTCATTTCCGTTACAATACAACAAGAAAGAAGGATGATTCCCATATTCTTTAAGTATAGCTTTGAGTTCACGGCGGAAGAAATCATTACGTGCCTCATCTCCGGGCTTGGCATCAGCTCCCCACATTGGCATCTCCACTTCCAAATAGACCCCCATCTTGTCGGCCATACGGAAACAAGCGGCAGGCGGACACCATGAATGGAAACGCATGTGGTTCATTCCATACGATTTGAGTATGTTAAAAATGTGTTCCCATGAAGCATCATCCATAGGAACATGACCTGTAAGCGGGAACTCGGCATTGTTTACCGTACCACGCAAATGCAAACGATGCCCATTAAGCAAAATATCATCTCCTACAGCTTTTACCTCCCTCATACCGAAAGAGAGCTGCTTCTGTTGTTTCACTTCTTCACTTCCAGAAGAGAGCAAAGAACACTGCAATTGATACAGGTCAGGCGAAAATTCATCCCACAATTTCACCTTTTTGCCCAATACCAATGTTGTTTCCAAACTAATGATAGAATCGGCCGAAGCAACTTCCACCTCTTTCTTCACCTCCAGCCCATGTCCAGTCACTTTCAGCAAGGCTTTACCCGTAAAAGGCTTTCCGGTTGTATTCACAAGACTGAGACAAACCGTGACCTGCTGTCGCTGCACATCGGGATAGAGCTGTAGATCATCCATATAAACCGGATCCAAAGCAACAAGTTTCATATCCCCAATCACACCATTCCAATTAATCTGTGTAAATTCGGTATGGGCATGATCCCATTTATGCGTATTATACTGATAACGATTGTCGATCATTAAATCAATAATATTTTCCTGTCCAGCTTCAGATAGCCGGTAAGATCATGTATATGAGGTACACTGATATAGTCATTCCTGTTCACCTCCGTCCTTCCACTATAAATGGCAGTCAGCCAATGAGCGCGTTCCAAATAGAGATGTATACGTTTACCACTCCATGATTCGGGGATTTGTATCTGCTTACGATACCAAGCCGGTGCCATATATTCATACTTGCGCGTCAAACGGTCATAATATTTGTAAGTCGTACGGTTCCCTATATGATATTGATCCGTAATACCGGGCAAAATAATTGTATCATGCAACTCCCCATCGCCACGTATCTCCACACCAGAACGGCGAAAATCCATAACATCTGTCTCAAAGCCCCAACTACCCGCAAGATCTATCTCTTGTTGAGCAATCGTTTTTTCGACTTGCAAAAAAAACAATAAAACAATTGCGACAATAATTTTAAAATTTATCATAACATAAATGTCCGTTTATACCTCTTTTGTATATGTGTGCTTTGCAAAATTATCGATTTATTTTCTATTTATTTTCTATTTGCCAAACATTAATTTCTAAAAAGCCATACATTTGTAAATAGTAAAACATATATATATCATCGAAAAATATGAAACAAGCAATTCTAATTTCGACCGGCCTTTTGCTAGCTGCTCCTTCCATCCATGCAGAGAAGAATAAGGATAAAAAACCGAATGTCGTTTTTATCCTTGCGGACGATTTGGGTTATGGAGATCTAAGTTGTTACGGACAGGAAAAGTTCGAAACACCCAACATTGATAAGCTGGCACAAAGTGGAATGCGTTTTACGCAATGTTATTCAGGGACAACCGTCAGCGCCCCTTCCCGCTCCTGCCTGTTGACAGGCACGCACAGCGGGCATACACCTGTCCGCGGTAACCTCGAACTCGATCCGGAAGGACAGTTTCCACTTCCCGCAGATGCCCGTACCATCTTCGAGGTTATGAAAGATGCAGGATATAAGACATCCGCTTTCGGCAAATGGGGACTGGGTTATATCGGTTCGACCGGCGATCCTAAAAATCAGGGTTGCGACACTTTCTACGGATATAATTGCCAGTTGCTGGCACACAGTTATTATCCCGACCATCTTTGGGATAACGACAAACGGGTGGAACTCGAAGACAACAATCTGAATGTACAGTACGGAAAAGGTACTTACTCGCAAGACCTTATTCATGGAAAGGCTCTGGAATATCTGGACAATATGAATCCGGACGAACCGTTCTTCATGTGGTATCCGACCATCATTCCACATGCGGAATTGATCGTGCCGGAAGACAGTATCATACAGAAATTTCGCGGTATGTATCCGGAAAAACCTTACAAAGGGGCCGAACCGGGCAGTCCCGCCTTCCGCAAAGGAGGTTACTGTTCGCAGTTCCATCCCCATGCCACTTTTGCCGCTATGGTTTACCGTCTGGACCTCTATGTCGGCAGATCATCCAAAAGTTAAAAGATAAAGGCTTATATGATAATACAATCATTATCTTTGCGAGCGACAACGGACCGCATATGGAAGGGGGTGCCGATCCCGACTTCTTCAACAGTAACGGCATTTACCGTGGATATAAACGGGATTTGTATGAAGGTGGCATTCGCGTTCCAATGATCGTTTCCTGGCCGGGACATGTCCAACCGAATACAGAAACCGACTTTATGTGTTCTTTCTGGGATGTATTACCGACCTTCGAAGAAATCATCCATCCGAAAGCCAAACAGAAGGAGATGGATGGTGTCAGCATGCTTCCCCTCCTGGAAAACCGGAAGGGACAGAAAGAACATGAATTCCTGTATTTTGAATTCCAGGAACTGAACGGTCGCCAAGCTGTACGCAAAGGACCGTGGAAATTGGTCCACATGAATATCCGTGGTGACAAGCCCTATTATGAATTGTATAACTTAGCTTCCGATCCATCGGAACGGCATAATATACTGGATCAGTATCCTGAAAAAGTAGCGGAACTGAAAAATATCATGGTTCGTGAACACAGATCGGACCCAAACTGGCCGCTATTGAAAGAGGAAAAGGAGAAATAGCTGAAAAAATTTATTGAAAAGGATGTCAAAATCTGGTTTTGGAAAGTACGAATTGAAAAACCAGATTTTGACATCTTGTATATTTATACATACTCTTCACCTTCCCCCTTATTGTATTATTCCGTAAAAAGCCATTCGTCCAAATCGAAACTACTACCTCATCTAATTCGATTTTCTACTCCATCTAATTCAAATTTCCCTATAGGGTAATATTTTTTAAGAAACAGACATTTTTATCATTTTGCTATAAACCAACAATTTATTGTATCTTTTAGATCTAAAGGGAGATATTGTAATTTCCAGATGGGTATCTACAATGAGGGTGTGCCGAATATCGGTATTCATGGGACGCAGACAACGCAGACGAGCGCAGATTAACGCAGATATTATTAATTATCAGCAAAATAAATCTGCGTCCGTCTGTGTATTCTGCGTCATCTGCGTCCAGTGATATCAAATTGACACACCCTCATTCTTGCAATTTGCTGCTTCAAACCTCTATGTATTACAAAATTCACTAACTTTGTGGCTTTAAATAGAAAACGATAAAATAAACGATAAACGATCATGGAGTACAATTTCAGAGAAATTGAGAAAAAGTGGCACGAATACTGGATTGCCAATAAGGTTTATAAAGTCGAAAAGAATACCGACAAACCAAAGTATTACGTTTTGGACATGTTCCCTTATCCGTCAGGAGCAGGACTGCACGTAGGCCACCCACTCGGTTACATCGCTTCTGATATTTATTCCCGTTACAAACGCTTGCAGGGTTTCAATGTTTTACATCCGATGGGCTACGATGCCTACGGACTGCCTGCAGAACAATATGCCATCCAGACCGGACAGCATCCAGAAGTAACGACTAAGAAAAACATTGCCCGTTATCGGGAACAGATGGACAAAATAGGTTTCAGCTATGACTGGAGCCGCGAAATCCGTACTTGTGATCCCGAATATTATAAATGGACGCAATGGGCATTTATCCAGATGTTCAACAGTTATTACTGCAACAACAAAAAACAGGCACGTCCTATCAGTGAATTGGTTGCAACTTTCGAACAGTCCGGAACGGAAGACTTGAATGTCGCTTGCAGCGAAGAATTGCATTTCACCGCCAATGAATGGAAAGCCAAAAGCGAAAAAGAAAAACAGGAAATCCTGCTTAACTACCGGATTGCTTACCGGGGAGAAACAATGGTAAACTGGTGCGCTGCACTGGGCACCGTATTGGCCAACGACGAAGTAGTGAACGGTGTTTCCGAACGTGGTGGCTATCCGGTGGAACAAAAGATCATGCGTCAGTGGTGTCTACGCGTATCCGCTTATGCACAACGGCTTCTGGACGGACTGGACACAATTGACTGGACAGATTCGTTAAAAGAAACACAGCGCAACTGGATCGGTCGTAGCGAAGGTGCCGAGATCCAGTTCAAAGTAAAAGACAGCGACCTTGAGTTTACCATCTTTACAACCCGCGCTGATACCATGTTCGGTGTTACTTTTATGGTTCTGGCTCCCGAAAGCGAACTGGTCGCACAATTGACGACTCCCCAACAAAAGCAAGAAGTCGATGCTTATCTGGACCGTACAAAAAAACGTACGGAACGCGAACGTATTGCCGACCGTTCTGTCACCGGTGTATTCAGCGGTTCATATGCAATCAACCCGTTCACCGGTGACGCTGTGCCCGTCTGGATCAGCGACTATGTATTGGCTGGCTACGGAACCGGCGCTATCATGGCCGTTCCCGCACACGACAGCCGTGACTATGCCTTTGCCAAACATTTCAATCTGCCGGTTGTCCCATTGATCGAAGGCTGTGACGTAAGCGAAGAAAGTTTCGATGCAAAAGAAGGAATCGTCTGCAACTCACCAAGACCGGATGTAGCGCCTTATTGCGACCTGTCATTGAACGGCCTGACCGTAAAAGAAGCAATTGCCGCCACTAAGAAATATGTGGTAGAACATAAATTAGGACGCGTAAAAGTGAACTATCGTTTACGCGACGCTATTTTCAGCCGCCAGCGTTATTGGGGTGAACCGTTCCCTGTCTACTATGATGCAGATGGTATGCCTCAGATGTTGCCGGTAGACAAGTTGCCGCTGGAATTGCCTGAAGTAGACAAATTTTTGCCGACCGAAACAGGCGAACCTCCTTTAGGACATGCCGTAAAATGGGCATGGGACACCGTAAAACAGGAAGTTACGGAAGTTTCCAAAATAGACAACGAAACTATCTTCCCGTTGGAACTTTGTACGATGCCGGGATTCGCCGGTTCATCCGCCTATTACCTACGCTACATGGACCCGCACAACGACCAGGCTTTAGTTGCTAAAGACGTAGACGAATACTGGCGCAACGTAGACCTGTATATCGGTGGTACCGAACATGCTACCGGACACCTGATCTACAGCCGTTTTTGGAATAAATTTCTGTTTGACTTAGGTGTCGTTTGTGAAGAGGAACCGTTCAAGAAACTGATCAATCAGGGTATGATCCAAGGGCGTTCCAATTTCGTATACCGTATCAACGGCACCAACAAATTCGTATCCCTGAACCTGAAAGACCAGTATGAGGTCACTCCTATCCATGTAGACGTAAACATCGTATCAAACGATATATTGGATATCGAAGCCTTCAAAAACTGGCGTCCGGAATATAACGATGCAGAATTCGTATTGGAAGATGGCAAATACATCTGCGGATGGGCTGTTGAAAAGATGTCGAAATCCATGTTCAACGTGGTCAACCCAGATATGATTGTCGAGAAATATGGCGCCGACACGCTTCGCTTGTATGAAATGTTCTTAGGTCCGTTGGAACAGTCCAAACCGTGGGATACGAATGGTATCGACGGCGTACACCGCTTCTTGAAAAAGCTCTGGGGACTGTTCTTCGGCAATACGGACACCTTGCAGATCACGGATGCAGAACCGACAGCCGATGAATTGAAATCATTACATAAACTGATCAAGAAAGTGACATACGATATTGAACATTTCTCGTACAACACTTCCATCAGTGCCTTTATGATCTGTGTAAACGAACTCAGCAGCCTGAAATGCAACAAACGGACAATCCTGGAACAGTTAATCGTTCTGCTCGCTCCATTCGCTCCTCATACTGCTGAAGAATTATGGCATACCTGCGGTCACGATACCACCGTATGCGATGCCGAATGGCCTGTCTACAACGAAGAATATTTGAAAGAAAACTCGCTCACTTATGCTATCTCCTTCAACGGCAAAGCCCGTTTCAGTATGGAACTTCCGGCCGATATGCCCCGCGAAGAGATAGAAAAAGCCGCTCTTGCCCATGAAAATTCTGCTAAGTGGATGGAAGGCAAGACTCCGAAAAAGATTATCGTTGTTCCCGGAAAGATTGTAAACATCGTAATCTAAATTTATTTATATGAAGCTTATAAACAACAAAGTCTATTTTGCTGTACAAGATTACCTGATGATCCTGTTAGGTACTCTCTTGTACGGCTTCGGCTTCAACGCTTTCATTCTGTCGAATGAAATTATCACCGGTGGAGTCAGTGGTATTTGTGCCTTGATCTTTTTTGCCAGCAATGAATTAATCCCTGTTTCAGTTTCTTACTTTGTCATAAACATCGTATTGCTGTTAGCGGCACTGAAAATTTTAGGATTCAAATTCCTGATAAAAACGATTTTCGGAGTGTTCTCCTTGTCGGCTTCTTTATCATTTTTCGAATGGCTTCTGAAAGGAGAGCCACTCTTACATGATCAACCGTTTATGTCCATCATCATCGGCGCATTCCTTTGCGGATCCGGTCTCGGACTTGTCTTCTCGGCAAACGGTAGTACGGGAGGAACGGATATCGTTGGAGCTATTGTAAACAAATACAAGAATATATCGATCGGGCGAGCCTTGCTGTTCTGCGATTTTATCATCATCGGTTCTTCATTTTTCCTGTTCCACGATGTAGAAAAAATCGTCTTCGGTTTCGTTGAAATGTTTGTAAGCAATTATATAATCGACGTCGTCCTGAACGGAAACCGCCAATCTGTCCAATTCCTGATTTTTTCCCAAAAATATGACGAAATAGCCGAACACATCATCAATGATTTAGGCCGTGGTTGCACCATCCTCGACGGCGTAGGAGGATATTCCCGCAAACCGGTCAAGGTTGTTGTATTGCTGGCCAAAAAATCAGAATCCGTCTCCATCTTCCGCCTGGTAAAACAAATCGACCACCAGGCCTTCATCTCCCAAAGCATCGTCAGAGGAGTATACGGGGAAGGGTTTGACCAGATAAAAACATAAAACAATCATCCAAACAATTTAAAGCACTTCCATACGTTATATATAATATCGTATAGAAGTGCTTTTTTATTCATACTCAACAAACATGAAACTTGTATTCGCAACAAACAACCGGCATAAGCTGGATGAAGTCCGGAAAATTATATCTGGATATACCGAAATAATTAGCCTCTCAGATATTGACTGCCATGAGGATATACCCGAAACAGCAGACACATTAGAAGGCAATGCCTTGCAAAAAGCCCGTTACATAAAAGAACATTTCGGATATGACTGTTTTGCTGACGACACCGGACTTGAAGTAGAAGCTCTAGACAACGCTCCCGGAGTATATTCGGCACGTTACGCCGGCCCTGGACATGATTCGGAAGCCAATATGAACAAACTTCTCCATGAAATGGAAAACAAAGAAAACCGGAAAGCCCGTTTCCGTACGGTAATCGCCCTTATTTTGAATGGAAAAGAATATTTGTTTGAAGGTGTTGTCAACGGTACGATCATAAATGAAAAAAGAGGTGGAAGTGGTTTTGGATATGATCCCATATTTGTTCCTGATACCTATTCTGAAACATTTGCTGAAATGGGCAATGATATAAAAAACCAGATCAGCCATCGTGCCGAGGCTGTCAAAAAATTGACTGCTTTTTTATCAGATTACACATTTTAATATTGCAATTAATATGAGAAATATATTAACTGTCATCTTACTTTTCTTATTATCATTCTCTGCTTTATCAGTTAATGATAATGACAACATGCTTGGATGGAAAACATACCTTTCCTACAATAATACCAATTGTGTGGAAGAATCCGCTGACCAAGTATTTGTCATAGCAGAAGGTGCTTTATACATATATGGGAAGGAAGATAACAGCATCAAACAATATTACAAAGGAAATGGACTGAGTGACACAGATATCCAGTCTATTTCCTACAACAAACAAACAAATCACTGTTGATTGTTATAAAAACTGCAATATAGACATTCTGGAAGAAGGTTCAGTAAAAAACATACCTTATCTGTACACGACAACTTCTTTAAGAGATAAATCACTTAATTCCGTTATGATTTATAACGAATATGCCTATTTATCCATACAGTCTGGCATAGTAGTTATCAACATGGATAAGAAGGAAATAACCGATACCTATAACTTATCTAAGAATATAACATCTTGTGCTATTTCCGGCAATAATATATATGCTTCTACAAAAGAAGATCAAAAGTCTACAGTCATATATGCATCTTTGAATGATAATCTGTTAGACGGATCAAACTGGAAAACATATTCGATTCCGGGATTCCCATCTGAAAACTCCATAGACAAAATATCCTTATTTAAGAATAAGCTATTCTACCTGTCTAAAAATAAAGGTATCTACTATGAATCAAATGGAACTACAGTTCCTTTGGTCAGCAATGCACAAATAAACAATATGAAAATTATAGGAGAAAAACTGGCTTGCATAGCTACATCCCAAGTTTATATTTTCACAGATACAAACACTTTTGACCAAATCAACAACCTATCCATCAAAGATATCAGCACTTATCAGACTGATAAATATTGGATAGCCGAAGGAAGCAAAGGTCTACGTTCTATCAAAAGAAAAGGAGCCAACCAATTCGAAGCGGTAAATGAAGCCATAACTTTGGATGGCCCGTACTCCAACAGCTCTTATGATATCGTATCAAAAAACGATAAAATATATATTATACCTGGTGGAAAAAATCTGACTGGGGATAATTCCTTTAACAAAGCCGGCTCAATCATGATATACGACTATGAAAAATGGAGTGTATTAGAACCTTCCGACGTTCAGAATAAACTCAATACATGGCCTAAAGACTATACCAGCATTGTCGTCACAAATGATGCTGAAAAAGAGATTATTTACGTATCTTCTTTCGGTTATGGCGTTTTTCAATTCATTGACAGAGAGCCTTCTATCGTTTACAACAAAACAAACAGCCCGCTTGAAAATGCACATGGTAATGAAGGCTTTTATTGTCGTGTAGACGGACTTGCTTTTGATAAGGAAGAAAACCTATGGATGACTAATTCAGAAGTCAGCAAAGCTATCAAGATATTGGATAAAGAAGGAAAATGGCATAGCCTGTCTGTCGAATCGTTAAACGGGAAATACACAATAAATGACATACTCGTCACCTCGAATAACGATAAATGGATTAATATTTCCCGTCCTGCCAACCAAGCCTGTCTAACAGTCGTAACCAACAGCAGCTCTTTAGATGAAGCAACGTCATATGAATTTAAAAACTTCATTGATACAGATGGTAATGACTTTTCTCCCAATAATTATACTTGTATGGCAGAGGACAAAAACGGATATATATGGATAGGAACCAATAAAGGAGCTATATACTTAACAAATCCTAAGTTGGCAACGACAGAAAACAACCAATCTATACGTTGCACACGTATAAAACTAATCAATGAAGAAGGAACTCCTTATTATTTTCTCGATAATACGATAATAACGACCATTAAAGTAGACAACGGAAATCGAAAATGGATCGGAACGGATGGCAACGGTGTTTATGTATTGAGCGAAGACAATCAGGAAATTGTCCATCAGTTCAATACATCCAACAGTCCGCTACTATCTGACAAAATATATTCCATAGAAATTAATGAAAACACTGGCGAAGTGTTCATCGGTTCCGACAAAGGCTTGGTTTCCTACAAAGGAGAAGCGACAAAAGGTAAAGATGACTATTCAGATGTGTATGCATATCCGAATCCCGTACGACCTGAATACAGGGACAAAGTAACCATCACGGGATTGATGGATAACTCGATCGTAAAAATCACCGATCTGAATGGCAACCTAGTCTATCAGACTAAATCTTTAGGTGGACAAGTTATTTGGAACTGCCAGAATACCAAAGGTGTCCGTGTTGCTTCAGGTATATATTTAGTACTTTCTGCTACCGAAGATTCAAAAGAAAGCGTAGTTACTAAAATTGCAGTTATTAAATAAAAGAGGGTAGTATATTAAATTGCCTTGTTCCCGTGCCAAACGCAGGAACAAGGCAATTTTATCCCCTCTCCCATTTTATTGAGTTTTGTTTACCTAACAATCTTACAATCCCAACCTCTCCGATATCTCCAACATTTTCTTGATCGGACGGATGGCTTTCTCCTGTACTTGTTCGTCGACAAAGATTTCAGGAAGTTCGTATTTTAAACAGTTGTAAAGTTTCTCCATCGTGTTCAGACGCATAAAATTACATTCGTTGCAGGCACATGTACTATCGGCAGGAGGAGCCGGGATAAACTCTTTACCGGGACTTTGTTTCCGCATTTCGTGAATAACGCCGCTTTCCGTCGCTACAATGAATTGTTTTTTATCCGACTTGACAGTATGCTTCAAAAGAGCCGCAGTCGATCCTACGAAGTCCGAGACTTGTACAACGGGCTGCTTGCACTCCGGATGAGTAATGACTTCCGCATCAGGATATTGTTTTTTTAATTCCAATATCTTTTCCAGTGAAAACTGTTCATGCACATGGCAGGCACCATCCCAAAGTAGCATCCTACGTCCGGTAATACCGTTTATGTAATTACCTAAGTTCCGGTCCGGACCAAAGATAATCTTCGTATCTTCCGGAAAACTTTCAACGATCTGGCGTGCATTGGTAGACGTCACCACAACATCCGTCACGGCCTTTACAGCAGCAGTCGTATTTACATACGAAATAACCACATGATCGGGATGCTGTTTGACAAATTCTGCAAAATCGGTAGCCGGACAGCTATCTGCCAATGAGCAACCGGCATTCAGGTCCGGGACCAACACCTTCTTGTCCGGGCACAACACCTTCGCCGTTTCTCCCATAAAATGAACACCACAGAAAACAATGATATCGGCCGTTGTCTTGGCTGCCTGCTGCGCCAAAGCCAAACTGTCTCCTACAAAATCTGCTATATCTTGGATATCACCAGTCTGATAATAATGAGCAAGGATAACGGCGTTTTTTTCTTTACGCATCCTATTTATTTCTTCCTTCAAGTCCAACCCCTTTGGAATGGGTGCGTTCATATATCCGATCGATTGGTTTGTCAACATAGTTACCTGTATTAAATGATTGTAAAATTCAATAATCGCTAATGAGCATAAACCGCTATTTACAGTCTATCAACAAAGTTATCATCATTCTTTATAACTGATAATCTTTATTTTACTCCTATTATCAACTATAAGTTGATAATATGCAAAGGTAAAAACTTTATTGATTTTCCCATAGGATAAAACAAATAAATTTATAGAGCAACCGCACCAAAATTATTCCTATTTTAGCGTTCGTAAAAAACGAGAAAAAATGCACGACGGAGTTGATGTATGCAGGACTTTGATATCTGGTGCGGTCGTACGGAAACACGAAGATGCAGTATATACTTTTTAATTTCATGCAAGTCTAATCTGTTTTCGACGTTGTCGTATATATACACGACATTGTCGAGTATATATACGACAACGTCGAAAACATTATTGACAACGTCGAAAATAAATTACTTAAGCATCTAATCGCAGATTGCTTGGCAAGAGGCAGAAAGTTCCACCGCAACAACAGATTCATATAAACCTATAAAAAAGCTAAAAACATATTCACTTTTTTTTGTAACTTTGCAGCACTTTTAATCAATCAGGCAGAAAGATGAAGAACAAGTTTGATTTTCAGCCCAAGTTAGTATCGACGCTGAAAAACTACTCTAAGGAGAAATTTATGACCGACCTGATGGCCGGTATTATTGTCGGGATCGTGGCATTGCACTCGCTATCGCTTTCGGTATCGCTTCGGGAGTAAGCCCGGAAAAAGGGTTGATCACCGCTATTCTCGGCGGATTTTTCGTATCGTTGTTAGGAGGATGCAATGTGCAGATCGGCGGGCCAACAGGTGCGTTTATCGTAATCGTATACGGCATTATCCAGAATTTCGGGATCGAAGGACTGGCTATCGCCACAGTAGTCGCTGGTATTATCCTGGTGATCATGGGTGCGTTGAAGTTAGGGACGGTTATCAAGTTCATTCCTTACCCGATCGTCGTCGGTTTTACCAGTGGTATCGCTCTCACTATTTTTACCACGCAAATGAAAGACCTTTTCGGGCTGACAATGGATAAGGTCCCTGCGGATTTCATTTCTAAATGGATCGCCTATTTCGAACATTTCGACACGATAAATCTCTGGTCGTTGCTGATCGGGCTTGCCAGTATCGTGATTATCGCCGTCACACCGAAATTTTCTAAAAAGATTCCGGGTTCGCTGATTGCCATTATTCTGATGACGGTTGTTGTCTATGTCATGCGCTATCATTTAGGAATCACGGGGATCGAAACGATCGGAGACCGTTTTACAATCAATGCTTCCCTGCCCGGCCCGGAAACGATCAACTTCAATATGGAAACGATCAACCTTTTGCTTCCTTCCGCATTTACCATCGCGATGTTAGGAGCGATCGAATCGTTGCTGTCCGCTACGGTGGCCGACGGTGTGACAGGAGACAAGCATAACTCCAATACCGAACTGATTGCACAAGGGGCTGCCAATATCATTGTGCCTATCTTCGGCGGTATTCCCGTTACCGGTGCGATTGCCCGTACCATGACGAATATCAACAATGGCGGACGTACTCCGGTTGCCGGCATCATCCATGCAATCGTATTGTTGCTGATTTTGCTTTTTTTAGGTCCGCTGACCAAACATATCCCGATGGCTTGCTTGGCAGGCGTATTGATTATCGTTTCGTATAATATGAGCGAATGGCGGACGTTCCGTTCGCTGATGAAGAATCCGAAAAGCGATGTGTCGGTGTTGCTGGTGACTTTCTTCCTGACGGTTATCTTCGATTTGACAATCGCGATCGAAGTTGGATTGCTTATCGCCATGTTCCTCTTTATGAAACGTGTGGCTGAAACGACTCATGTGTCGGTAGTAAAAGATGAGATCGATCTCTCGGACGATGGAGAAATCCACCATGACGAAGAAGTCCTTTCCCTTCCCAAAGGTGTGGAAGTATATGAAATCGACGGCCCGTTCTTCTTCGGGGTGGCCAGCAAGTTCGACGATATTATGCACAATATGGGAGACAAACCGAAGATACGCATCATCCGTATGCGTAAGGTTCCTTTTATGGACTCGACAGGATTACATAACTTAGAGAACCTGTTCCGCCTGTCACAAGCCGAACATATACATATGATCCTTTCAGGGGTGAACGAGCATGTACGCCGTGTACTTGTCAAATCGGGTTTTGACAAAAAGATCGGAACGGAAAATATTTGCAGCAATATAAACGAGGCTGTAGCAAAAGCACGCGAAGCAATAAGATAATCGCAAACCAAAATAAAAAAACAATCAGCTCCCGCCCTCCTTTTTTCGGACGGGAGCTATTTTTTTCAGATAGGAGACAAAAGGTAATTTCCGTACGACTTACATCACATAAATGCTATATGAAGAAAACGGTCTCCCGATTTATATTTATCCTTCTTCGCCTCAAACACAAATTCTTTTGCAATCGTTTCCGCATCTTCAAAACTAAACCCATTTTCCGGCTGGCTCCAATACCAGAGCTGTGGCACATTCTTTTTACTATTCGGTGATTCCATTGTTTTATATATTTATCTAACTTTATCCATAAGACACAGAATAATGAAAAAACCCCCATCCGGATCAGAAATAAATATTACATTTGCCAATCATACATTTAAATCTGTTTGTACCCTTAAACTGGATACCAGGATATTGGTTATATACAAACAGATTTATATCAAATTATAAAATATATGAACAAAAAGGCCCTATTCCCGCTAATCGGTTTATTCCTGTTGGTAACAGGAATAGTCCTACCCGGATCTGCCCATGCACAAATCAGCGAAGGTGGAACACCCGCTTCCTTCAAGTATCAAAACACACTGAAAAGCGATCTGCCAACCGTCCAGATCCCCATCAATTTCAGCGTAGAAGACATGAAAACGGTCGACAGATGCAGGTTAGCCAGGGGGCGCCGCTAAAAGTATCCCAACTCATACCAACCGATCTAAGCATAGATAATGCAGGAAACTGGACCACATTGCCCGGAGGTGAAAAGATATGGCAATTACGTTTACAGGCCAAAGATGCAATCGCATTAATGCTTTATTATAAGGAGTTCTACATTCCGAAAGGAGGACGTTTATTCATTTACAATGCTAATAAATCACATGTAATTGGTGCTTTTACACATGCAAACTCTGTTACATCAAAATTTGCAACCGAATTTGTGGCCGGTGATGATATAATCCTTGAATATGAAGCTACCGCAAACGGGGAAAAACCGCGCATCCGAATCGAGAATGTGGGGTATGGATATAATCACCTATCCATTTCCAACGGTTTGGAAGATTCCGACTCCGAGCTTTCAGGCCCTTGTATGGTCAACATAAACTGCGAGGAGGGAGACGAATGGCAAAATCAGGGAAAAGGGGTTTGCATGATGGTGATGAAAATCGGCAAGCGTGCCTTTTTATGCAGCGGTTCGTTAGTTAACAATACAGCCCGGGACAAAAAGCCTTATGTCCTTTCGGCATTCCATTGTACAGAGGACTTGGAATACAACGTATCGGCTAGTAAAGAAGATTACAATCAATGGATGTTTTATTTTCACTTAGAACATACTGGATGTGATAATACATCTCTCATTCAGAATTATAAAACAATACAAGGATGTTCACGAGTTGTTGCCATACCGGTAGAGAATGGTTCAGACGGTTTATTGTTATTGCTTAACGAAAATATTCCTGATTATTTCGACGTTTATTTCAATGGATGGGATCGAACAAACAGCATAAGTTTATCTGGAGTAGGAATCCATCATCCAGGAGGTGATGTTAAAAAAATTTCCACTTACGGAAATCATTTACCTTCAAGTGCCACTTGGCTTAATTCCGATAGTAATAAAGAAGGAGCTCAAAATGCACATTGGAATATCATCTTCGACGAAACATCAAACGGACACAGTGTGACAGAAGGAGGTTCATCTGGTTCACCTATATTCAATCAAAACAAACTGATAATCGGAACATTAAGTGGTGGAAACTCTACTTGTGATAATCCAGAGGGCATAAATCTGTATGGTAAATTATTTTATCACTGGGACAAATACAGCCAAGCCGATACCGGACGTATGGACAAATGGTTGGACCGATCGGATCGGGAGTCACTTCGCTTAATGGGATGTCACAATCAGGCAAAGAATATAATACCTCATTGCAAAAACCGACTGAAGTAAAAGCGACACTTAGTCTTGACAATACTATAAAAATAAGCTGGAAAGAACCTGTATACAAACAAATTATCGGTTGGGGAAGTCAAGAAGCTGTCTATATAATCGGACTTGAAGGAGAACCTTTTTATGTAGGACAAAGATGGGAAGCAAAGGAATTAAAAGCAATTGATACTAAAACTATTACTTCCGTAAACTTTTTTCCTGAAGCGAATGTCAACTATTCTGTACACATCATGCAAGGAGATCGGACATACAAACAAGACGTAATATCTTATGATCCGCATGAAATATGTTCAGTCCTTTTAAAAACTCCGTTTACAATAGATGCAAACCAAGATTTAATTGTTGCCCTTCATGTTAAAGAATATAATGAGACAACTCATCCTATTTATTTGGATAAAGGACCGGCAATTGATCAAAAAGGAAATTTATTTTCTATGGATGGCAAAACCTGGGAACTTTTTCCGGATAATATCGATTGTAACATTGTTTTGTCAGCAACCGTTAGTTCTGAAGAAGGAAAGGTTACTCAACTCCGGAGCTTGGGTACAGACAGTAAATCAATAACAATCAAGAAATCAACACATTCTTTTAATGTCCAGGAATCTCAGTTAAGATCTTTAGTTCAGGAAGGTAACACAATCACTGCATTCCCAGAAATCACCCAATATAATATCTACAAAAATAATACTAAGCTCGCGTCTATAGCTCCTACCGAAAGAGAATATACGGATAAACAAACTTCCGTTATTGATAACATATATGGAGTGTCGGCTCAATATGGTGTAGAAGAAAGTGATATAAAAGACATTATCTATGACGCAAGTGTAGACATTGAAAATATAACTCTTTCTGAAATATCGCTCACTCCTACCATATTCAAAGAACAAATACAATTAACAAGCAATAAACCAGTTGATTTACTAGAAGTATTTTCTATTGATGGTAAAAAAGTCATGTATCTGAAATATCCGGGAAATACCATTCAAACCGATTCTCTTCCTTCTGGTATATACATCTTCCGTATCTATACAGACGGAAATATAAAAGTGATGAAGCTAATTAAAAAGTAATAAAAAAGGAGGTGTGTCGAAACTATCCTGTTCCCGCGCTTGACGCGGGATCGCATTAAAACCGACCCTATAAAAATCTGATTGATAAGGTCTGTCCTTTTGCGGCCCCGCATCAAGCGCGGGGCCAAGGAGATTTTGACACACCCCCATTTTCCACTTCCTAATTTTTACTTTTTAAGCTTCACGCTGATACCATTACTTCAAACCCCTCCTGACGGGCACGGTCAGCAATAACTTCCAATTCGTCTTTTGTCACCTTTTTTAAGTTCTTTACAGGAGTTTCGCGGTCGATTGTATAGATCATGACCTGTTTAGGTTTGATTTGTTTTAAAGCTTCCAGCCAGCCAGATATTTCGTGCTCGGTTGTATTTGTCACGCTTTCTCCATTCACCTCTCCTTTCAGGAACATGGTTTGGATGATCAAGTTACCATTAAAACGGCAAAGTTGTTCCAACAACCGGTCAAAAGTAAAAGCCGGGGAATTGGGAACATTCAACTGCCCGATACGACTGTCCGAAATGGAATCGAGCTTCAATATATTATCTTCAATCTTATTCAATGCCTGGAAAACATCCTCTTTATAAAGCATGGTCGAGTTCGAGAGCACCGCAATCTTAGCCTTCGGGAAAAAACGGTTACGGGTTTCAATCGTATCGTCGATAATACCGGCAAATTCCGGGTGCATGGTAGGTTCTCCATTCCCGGCAAAAGTAATTACATCGGGAGCAACCCCCTCTGCCTGCATGGAAGACAATTTATGTATCAAAGCTTCCTTTACCTCTGCACGGGTTGGCAGTTTACTACGTGTACGATGGTTCTCGTTCAGTCCGCATTCACAATAGATGCAATTAAACGAACAAAGTTTCCCGTCTGTAGGAAGCAGGTTCATACCCAAAGAAACACCTAACCGACGGCTATGTATCGGTCCAAATACTATTTTATCAAAAAGAATTGTAGACATACTGATTTATATTTGAGTACAAAGCTACAAAAGTTATCAGAATTTCCAGCGCAGCGACGTATATACATCTGCTTTCATATGTCCCTCGATCTCTTCCAGGTCGGTACCGATCACATCGCGATCAGCATAATATGTGTATCCAAATTTAGCAGAAAGAGAAAGCTGCTTCACGATATCCCACCGGAAAGAAAGTGCCAACCGGACTCCTTTTCCATAAAAAGAAGGCATATTGAAAGCATACAATATATTTTTCTCATAAGAAAATATCCGGGTCCGATAATTATCCGTATGGAATCCGGCTACATAAAAATCTGTCTGAACAGGGATATCAACCGATTTCCAACCTACGCTCTGGGCAATCATCCATCCTTTGCTCTTTTTGCTCGTTTCTGTATAACAAATACCGTCAGCAGATGTCCGTAGCGAGACGGACGAAGAAATAGCATACAAGGCTTGCATACGCAAACGTTGTTGAAAGTAAGGTTCTATATCTTCCTTTTGTTTATATTTATAACGAACGTATACGGACAAGTTCCGGCTCGGTGTATAATCGAGTTGAAGCATATATTCCTTTCCTGTCGATGGTGCATCCACTCCATATTTCAGCCAGGGAAACCGGAATATATCTGCATACGCGGATAACTTCCAACGACTGAAAGGTGTCCATTGCATCCCCATATACACTCCTTGTTCATTTTGGACGGCCGAATTTTGTGAAAAAGCATTCCCGAAAAAAGCCTGGTAGCGTTTATCATAATAACGATACAGTAACAGCAGGGAAAAATAAGAGGCAGGCGTCAACTGCAAGGCATTCAGGGAGGCAACCGCCCTATTCCGACTCATGGCCGTTTCGCCATAAAACTTGACCCACCTATTTTTCAACAGGTAATCCACACTGATATTCAGATTCCGGTTACCGCGAAAATAGAAAAGGTTGTAAGGTTTCGGATCGGGTTGTATCGAATAGTTTCCGAAAGAATAAGAAAGAGCAGTCAAACCTATACATAAATCGGGAGTTGCATACCGTATATTCCCCCATACGTCTGCATGGCAACTTTACGCATCTTCTCCCTGTCCCGTACCAAACGATGCAGACCATCCGTTTTAAACGAAGTAACGATCGTACTATCCACGCTTCCATCCAACTTCCGATACGAATAGAACAGGCTGATATCTAAATTCTTCCAATTGACAGTAGCAGCAGCTCCCTGGAAAAAGTCATTTTCATTGGTTGAAAAATGACGGCGGAATCCGTTCGTCCTTCTTTCCGCTTGTGAGACAAGGGCATTCCGACTGGGAGAAAAATCATTGCTGATCACCAGACCTTGTCCGAAAGATATTTTGTAATCGCCTATAGCCAAACTTTTCAACCATTTATTCATATCTTTCAGAAAAAGGTGCATCGAATAATAGTCATACCCTTTATGATATTCATTCCAAAAAGGTTCTCCCGCATCTTTTTCTGCAACCAGACCGAACTGGATACGTTCATCGAATGCGTACGAATAACGAACAGAATGGTAGAACGGCTCTCCTAAATACTTCCGATTCGGATATTGTTGTAGCATACTGTCAGGATATGAACGATAGCCTTTCTTTTGTTGAAAACATCTATCATATCTGATTTGTAAGTTATTAGTACTTCTTTTCAACAGATTTTTCACTGTAATGGTACGTTTATCAACTATTATTTCACCGATATAAACAAACGGGATAAACAGAGAAATCGTCTCTAAATCGAATGCTTCCACATTTTTAAGTTCATAAAGGGTTAACATTTTTCCATAACGGGAACGATATCCTAACAATTCCCGTATTTGTAGATCGGATAGAAAAGGGAGACGTTTCAATTCTCCTTCTGTCACTGTATTGAGTTCGAAAGGATGTTCGACAAGATAGGAAAGATCTGTATAAAGCGCTTCAATACGCTCTTCATCTTCTGTTTCCGAAGCTATTTCTTCTATATATTCCATCCACTTATCAACAGAATATAATGTCTGGCTTTTAAGTTGATAACTGCTTATTAACAGATATACCAACAGGTTTATAAACATTCGTTTCATTGTCAAACCTGATTAAAAAGAATAACTCAACCCCAGTCCGGTACTGACTCCCAAAACCGGATGATAAACAGTCGCGACATCTACTGTAAATCCAGCCAGACGGTATCCGATACCCAAAGCAGGCAGGAGAGGAGTAGTCTGTACTCCCGCCCGTATACGGAAATTTTTGAATGGAGCATATTCAATACCTGCATTTCCGATCCATGTATGCTCTTTATTGCTTTCGATGGTTCCTACTATCAACAAGCTGTTAATTATCTCCCATTGAAAACCTATTTGTACAGAATAACCAGTAAAACATTTTATTTCAGCTGTATATTTATGAATAGCAATGGCAGGAAAATTCATTATCAACACTCCAATCAACAGTTTGTCAACGGGAGTAAACAAGATTCCAACATCTGTGGAAAGTTGCTTCGGTACTTCTTCCCACAACTCGGTCTGTAACATCTTATATTGGAAACTAATACCAATTCTCCACCGATCATTCAATCGTTTTCCGACCGACAAACGAAAAAGAGTTTCCCTATACTGATCATATCCGAAAGAAGATATATCAACACCTGCCGACAACAACGGATTAGGATAGACAAAGCCAACTCCCATCGTTCCCAACTCCTTTACACCATAACGATTAAAATATTCGAAATAAAGAACTTTATCAGTATGCAAAGCCACCAGTGCCGGATTAAACAAAACAGATTGTGTAACTCCGTTTCCTCCCATTCCCAAGCAACGGATATCGGGGATACGAAGGTTATCAACAGCATGAATGTTGATAGGTACAAAAAACAAAACGAGTAAACTTATTGATTTCATAGTAAGGTTTTGTTTAAATCGTCAACTTTCCGGATTACTTTTTTTCAAAACTTTCTTCTTTAACTTTTACTACTACATTATTGATAAAGTTATTCCATTTTGCATAACCCAACAAAGGTTGCAGCTCCCTGGCACTCCAACATTCTATGCCTTCTACGATATTTGCAGCCGCTTCGAACTGATCCAATAACTTCTTGATCTCTTCTTTTTCATAATACAAGTTGTTTAAATGATAATTATTATGGACTATACATTCAGGATCGATAAATATGGGAAAATGGCGGAATGTTTCATAGTCTGTTGATTTTAGTTGTTTGTATTGTCACAAAGATAATGATTTCTCGGTGAGAAATGAAAAACTTTCACCACTTATAAAAAGATGAAAATAAATTTTCAATATTTCTCACAGCATGAAAATAAATTTTCCCGCAAGTGAAAATTTATTTTCATGCTATCCTTTCTTATATTACATGATTAGTCAAATTCTGTAAAACCGGCAAATACTATCCGTAAATCCATTACTTTTGTGAACGATGTTAAGAAAAGGCAAGTATAAAATATTGATAATATTCATATTGTGTGCAGTAGGAGCCCATGCACAAAGATTGAAGATCAATACCGTTCCCGAAGGATTGCAAAAGGCTTATCTGGATGGAAAGGATACGGTACCTGTCGTTAATCTGCGGGAAATTTATATTTATCCGCCGGTAAAGTTTAAAAACAAACGTGAACAAGCACGTTATACCAAGCTGGTCCGTGATGTGAAGCGCACATTACCTTATGCCAAAATGGTGTATGAAACATTGATCGAAACCTATGAATATATAGAGACGCTCCCCGACGAAAAATCTCGGCAGGCCCACCTGAAGCGAATGGAAAAAGAACTTTTCCAGGAATATAAACCTCAGTTGAAAAAACTGACCTTCTCACAAGGCAAACTACTTATCAAACTGATTGACAGAGAATGTAACCAGTCAAGTTATAACCTGTTGAAAGCCTATTTAGGCAGTTTCCGAGCAGGTTTCTGGAACATATTCGCCGGCATGTTCGGTGCCAGCCTGAAAACCGAATACGATCCCAAAGGAAAAGACGCCATGACGGAACGGGTAGTCGTACTTGTCGAAAACGGATTAATCTGACAACTGTTTAAAGAAATCCCAGATAATGATACCGGTAGTCACCGAAACATTCAAAGAATGCTTGGTCCCGTACTGCGGTATTTCAATACACATATCACAGTTATCAACGACACATTGTTGAACACCTTTCAATTCGTTTCCCATGATAACGGCATACTTTTTATTCTTGTCCAACAACAATTTATCCAACATCGTACTCCCCTCGGCCTGTTCAACCGCACAGACAGTATACCCTTGTTGCTTCAGTTTATCAACAGCGTCCATCGTATCTTCGAAATATTCCCAACCGACAGTCTCTTCCGCTCCCAGAGCCGTCTTATGAATCTCTGCATGAGGCGGACAAGCCGTAATACCGCACAAATAAATGCTTTCTACTCTGAAAGCATCAGACGTACGAAACACGGATCCCACATTGTTTAAGCTTCTTACATGATCGAGCACAACGACCAACGGAATCTTTTCACTATCTTTGAATGCTTCCGGAGTCAAGCGGTTCAACTCTGTTATCTTTAACTTGCGCATAGCTATCATTTCTTTGCTTGCAAAAGTAGTGAATTAATGTGGATATGCCGTTGAAAAGCTATTGATAAGTGGTGAACACAAAATGAAAAATAGTTCTTGCATTATTCAATTTGTTCGCTATACATCCTCTTGTTTCTATTATGCAATAAAAATAACAGATTATTTATTACGCCCTATCAACAGTGGTTATACACGTATCAACAGTCCTCAATCGTCATAAACTTTTACACACAGGTAGTTTTCAACTAAAAACTAATAAAGTCTATAAAGTAAAGGATATCAGTATGTAAAACAATAAATAGGATGTTAGTATCTATTTAATAAGTCATTTACATCGTTTAATAACAAATCGGGCAAGTATTGTAGCATAATTGTATTAACTATTTCAACAGGCTATTATATTCATCATATTTAGATTTAAAATAAAGAATAAATAAGATTATAATAATATGATTGTGGATAACTCGGGAAAGAGGGAAGAAAGGGATAGAGAAAACGGCTGGGAGTCTTTGTGACTTGTCTGGCTGACTCTATCTTGCCTATAAATATTATCTATTGAGCAATAGAAATATTTTGTATATGTAAATTTGCCGTTTGCCTGAACATTTTCCTACCTTTGAGCGTTATTTATTCAGGATGATTATACGAACTCATTTTATATATACATAAATTAGCATTATGGAAAAAAGTATTAAGGGTACTCGTACCGAGCAGAATCTGCTGAAATCATTTGCCGGCGAATCTCAGGCAAGAAGTCGTTACACATTCTTTGCAAGTGTAGCTAAAAAAGAAGGTTATGAACAAATTGCAGGCGTGTTTATGGAAACAGCCGAACAGGAAAAGGAACACGCCAAACGTTTCTTCAAATTCCTCGAAGGCGGTATGGTTGAAATCACGGCTTCTTATCCTGCCGGAATGATCGGAACGACTGCTGAAAACCTGGCTGCCGCTGCTGCCGGCGAAAACGAAGAATGGGTAGACCTTTACCCTGCTTTCGCTGACATTGCTGACGAAGAAGGTTTCAAGGAAATCGCTGTCGCTTTCCGTATGATCGCAAAGGTAGAAGCAGAACACGAAAGACGTTACCGTCAGTTGTTGGCGAATGTGGAAGCAAACAAGGTATTCGAAAAAGACGAAGCTATTATGTGGCAGTGTCGCAACTGTGGTTTCGTATTCGAAGGCAAGAAAGCTCCGGCGAAATGTCCGGCTTGTGCACATCCGCAGGCTTACTTCGAACCGATGAAACAGAACTATTAATCAGAGTTTTTGATCCTATCAGGCACGAATTTTCCGGATTCGTGCCTTTTTTATTTTATAACTTTTACCTTTAGCCCCATTATTGGCGTTAATCTGAATTTACCTGTTGATGAGCATATCGATAAGAAACCTCAATAAAGTGTATCCGAACGGAAATCATGCGTTGAAAGATGTCTGTCTGGAAATACCGACCGGTATGTTCGGACTTTTGGGTCCGAACGGGGCAGGCAAATCTACTTTGATGCGTATTTTAGTGGCTCTTATGGAACCGACTTCGGGCGAGGTGAATATCTGTGGGTATGACCTGATGCGGCAACGCAAGGAGATACGGGGCATATTGGGATATCTGCCACAGGATTTCCGTTTTTTTGCCAAATATAAAACGTACGAGTTTTTAGACTATGCCGCGCGTCTTTCCGGCATAAACCGTAAGTCTTTGCGGAAAAATGCGGTGGACGAGATGCTGGAAAATGTCGGGCTTTTTGACGTGCGCGATCGGTATGCCAATAAGCTGTCGGGAGGTATGAAGCGTCGTTTGGGGATTGCGCAAGCATTGATTCATCATCCGAAAGTGATTATCGTAGACGAACCTACGACGGGACTCGACCCCGAAGAACGGATCCGTTTCCGCAACCTCCTGTCGGAGGTCAGTGAAAACGACGTGACAATTATCCTTTCCACCCATATCGTAGGCGATATATCGAGCACATGCAATTGTATGGCGCTTATGAATAAGGGAGAAGTTTCCTTCTATGGTTCCCCGCAGGAGATGTTGAGGCAGGCGGAAGGAAAAGTATGGCGTATGCGGGTGACCGGTGACGAACTGCATGAGGTGGATAAACTGTATCCGGTTATCTCGACGATTCCCTCCGGTACGGGCTGGGAAGTGCAGGTCGTGGCTGATGAGTACAAGGATATGACGCAGAATCCTATCCGCCGAATCTGGAACATGCTTATGTCTACTATATGGAAAACAAGTTGAACCGTTGGAGAAACGATTAAAAGAGATCGCTTGCCTATGTCATTTATCACAAACATACGATCCGTAGCTAAATACGAGAGCAAGATATTGGTGAGGAGTTGGTTCTTTCGTATCTTCACTCTGCTTGCCGTGGTGTTTTTAGGTTTTTTCAATTTTGCCATGATGTTGATGGAGGATAATTTTGGCCTGTGGTTCGCAAAATCGGTTTCATCCAATATTCCCTATCTGAACTTGTTGCTGTTGAACACGGGGCAGGCAGTGGTCGCTGTCTTCCTTTCTTCCGAATTTCTAAAACGGGACAAGAAGCTCGATACTTCCGAAGTCTTTTATGTCCGGCCGCTCAGTAATGCCGAATATGTGATCGGGAAGATATGGGGGAATCTCAGGGTGTTCCTGCTCTTGAACCTGCTGGTCTTGGCGATTGTGCTGGCTTTTAACTTTATGGCTTCCGGCATAACTGTCGATTGGCAGGCCTATGGGGTGTATTTCCTTCTGATCAGCCTGCCGACACTGATCTTTATTATTGGCCTTTCCATTTTTCTGATGCTGGTGTTGAGGAATCAGGCGCTTACTTTCATCTTGTTGTTAGGATATATCGGACTGACGTTGTTTTATATACAGGATAAGTTTTACTACCTGTTCGATTATATGGTGTATAACCTGCCGTTGTTCAAATCGACGATTGTCGGATTCAGTAGCTTGGAGTTGATCTTGAATCACCGGGCGATTTATTTCTTTGCCGGTTTGGGATTCATCTTCTTTACGATCTTCCTGTTCAAGCGGTTGCCGAATGCCAGAAGGAGCCATTATCCGTGGCTGTTCCTTTCGCTTTGTATGTTCTTACTGGCGGGGACGGCGGGTTACCGGCATGTACGTTCTATTCTTAGGGAAGGGGAGATACGTGCCTTATACACAAGCATCAATAATAAATATGTTCATGAGCCGAAGATGGCGATCGACTGGTACGATATTTCGGTGGAGCAGAAGCCTGAAACGATCCGTTCTGTTGTCGGGATGAAAGGGACGGCGCTCGCTACGTCGGAAATATTTACCTTCTGCCTGAATCCCGGATTGAAAGTCGGGGAGGTAAAGGAAGGGGAAAAGCCATTGGATTTCAAGCGGGAGGAACAGATTTTAGCGGTAGATTTCGGGAGGAAGATAGAAAAGGGAGATACCATTTCGCTTTCGATCTGTTACGAGGGGAGGATAAAGGATGATTTCTGCTATTTGGATATCCCGGAGGAGGTCTTACAACAACCGTATGATAAGGAAATGCTTAAGCTTGATAAGAAATATAGTTTCCAGACACCCGATTATGTGCTGTTTACGCCTGAAACCTATTGGTATCCACGTCCCGGAACGGGGTATAGCGACAAGAGTCCTGACTGGCAACAGACCTATTTCAGCCGTTTTCGACTGGATGTGAAGCCGCTTCCCGGGCTGGTCTCTATTTCGCAGTCGGCAAACAATCCTTATCAGTCCATTTCCTTGATTATCGGGAAATACGAGCAGAAGAGTGTGGAAAGTGACAGTACGCTCTATAGTGTCTGGCATATAAAAGGACACGATTATTACGAGGCGGCGTTCGATTCGATCCGCGATACGATTCCGGGATTGATCCGCAACCTGCGGGAGAACCTCGAACGCACGTATAAGTTGAGTTACCCGTTCGACCGGTTTTCAGTAGTGGAAGTTCCGGCACAGTTCTACAGTTATGTCCGTTCCTGGTCGCAAGCACAAGAAGTGGTGCAGCCGGAAATGGTTCTTTTCCCGGAACTGGGCTGTATGTTTGGTCAGATGGACTTCGTCAGAAGTAAGAAAAACCAGTTGAAGTGGTCGAAGCGGGGAGGACGTGAGATCGGTGAGGAGGAAGCGGAGATTCGGGTGATGAACAGTTTCCTGTGGATTTTCTCGCAGACGGAAGGTAACTATAACTATTCTTCCGGTAGCCGGGGCAAATTCAATATCTCTTCCCAGAGTAATCCGTATTTCCTGTTTCCCGAACTCTATAATTTCCGGTATAATATCTATTCTTCCGAATGGCCTGTCACGAACCGGCTGGTCGAACTTTATCTGCAAAGGAAGTCCGATAATAACGGATGGGAACGTGAGATAAACGGGATCAGCAATAACGAGAAAGCGAATTTACTGATGGAGAGATATTCGTTTAAAGAGCTTTTGTCTGATGTGGAACATCGCGATTTGCTGAATAATACGATCAGTCTGAAGGGGTATTGCTTGTTTGCTCCTGCCGAAGTGAATATGGGGGTAAGCCTGTTCAGGGATTCCCTGTATGCCCTGTTGGAACGGAATGAATTTCGTAATATGCGCTTCGAGAACCTGTTGGATACGTTGGGGATGATCAGTGGGGCCGATATTCGTGCGGGTATTTCCGGGTGGGATCGTCCGACGCCTCTTCCTTTCTATACGATCGGTCAGCCCGAAGTGATCAAGATTACGAACAAGGGACAGGAGAGTTTCGTCCTGAAGCAATTAGTCAGCAATAATTCCGATAGAGACGGTATGCTTCAACTTGATATACAGGCTGGGGGTTATGGCCCGAATATCGATCCGCGTACGAGTCGTAAACTGCCTCTTGCCGCCCACCAGACCAAGCTGTTGGTAACGGTCTGGGAAGAAGCACCTCGCCAGGTGGATGTGAATAGCTGATAGCGGGTAACCTGCCAAATATATTGAACCTGCCTGTTTCCAACATCCGGGAAGAACGGGAGAGGGGGTTGATGCCGAAGGGGATTTCATTGTTGCAGACTTTTCTCCCGAAGTGGAAGGAGAGGTGATTGTGGATAATGAAGATGCTCTTTTCTCTCTGTCTGAACCTGCTGTCGTCGGGCTTCTGCCCAAATGGCTCGACAAGGTGGAAGATACCTCTTTCAAGTATGCCGGTGTTTCTCCTTGGCGTGCCCCGTTGCAGTGGACGGCTACGACGAATGCAGCCTATTATGGCCGTTATATCCGGTCAGCCTATGTGATCAAGAGCGGTAACGGTAGTCAGACGGCCACTTGGAAAGTTCCGGTTCCTTCTTCCGGGCAATACGATGTCTACTATTATGTTTCTAAAGACAATGAACTGAAATATAGTAAACAGGCCAATGGTGAATATCACTTTAAGGTGGAGCATGACGAGGAGATGGAAGAGGCTTATATCGATCTGAGGAAAGCGAATGAAGGGTGGGAGCCTATAGGTACCTACTACTTCAGTTCCGATACGGTCCGGGTCGTCCTGACGAATGAGTGCAAACTACGGAGTGTAACAGCTGATGCAGTTAAAATAGTAAAACGATATTAATAGAATTAGATACATGATACGAAGAGAATTACTATCCATGAAAAAGATAATGCTGACGGCCGCCGTTTGCTTGGGGGTATCTGTCCCGTCGCAGGGGCAGGTATCTCTGACGATCGAGAAGGCGATGGATATAGCGGAAGAGCATAGTCCTTCCCTACGCCGTTCCCACATGAACCTGGAACGCTATCAGCAGAACCTGGTTGCACAGCGAGCTTCCCTGAAATCGAAATTCTCGTTGAATCTTAATCCGGTGGATTATAGTAAGAGTCGCAGTTTCGATAATCGCCTGTCTCAGTGGTACACGAACGAGCGGTTCAGTACGACCGGAACGTTTCAGGTGGATCAGCCGATCTTGTGGACGGATGGTGTCCTCTCGTTGATCAACCGTTTCGGCTGGCAGGATAACAACTCTAATATCGACGGTACGAAGACCAGCAACAAGGCATTCAGCAACGACCTCTACCTGCAACTCTCGCAACCTATTTTTACTTATAATAAACGTAAGATGGAATTGCAACAGATCGAATACGATTATGAAAATGCCAATATCAGCTATGCACTGCAACGGTTGAGTACGGAGAAGGATATTACCCAGCAGTTCTATTCCGTTTATATGGCACAAAGCCAGTTGGCTATTACCAAGGAGGAACTGACCAATGCACAGCAAAGCTACGAAATTATAAAGAATAAGGTGGAAGCCGACCTGGCTGCCCGTGATGAGTTGTTCCAGGCGGAAGTGAATCTCGCCTCCGCACGCTCTTCCCTGGAAGAACAGCAGGTGTCGCTGGAAAACTCGAAAGACCAGTTGAAGCAGACGTTAGGGATGGACCTGAACGAGGATATCATGGTTTTTGCCGAAGTACAGATCAAGCCGGTGGAAGTGAATCTGGAAAAGGCGATACAGCATGGCCTCGAATCGCGCCTGGAACTGCGGCAGCGTGAGATCGAGAGTAAAGAACTGGCTTTCGATATGATCAAGACGAAGGCTCTGAATGAGTTCAAGGGAGATATTGCTCTTTCTTTCGGTTTGATCGGTGATAACCGACATCTGGAAAAGATTTATAATAACCCGACACAGAATCCACGTGTTGCCATCAGCTTCAGTGTCCCGATTTTTGATTGGGGAGAGAAGAAAGCCCGTGTCAAGGCGCAGGAAGTAGCCCAGAAGATCAACCGGCTGGAGTTTCATGAAGACAAAGTTAATATCGAATTGAACATCCGTCAGACCTGGCGCAGCCTGGAGAATCTGCTTTCGCAGATCAAGATAGCCGAGCAGAACGTTGCAAATGCACAGCGTACCTATGACCTGAATCTGACCCGTTATCGGGAGGGTGATATCACTGGTATGGATATGAACCAGTTCCAAACTCAGCTTTCAAATAAAAAGATCGCCTATACGCAGGCGCTTATCAATTATAAGATCGAATTGTTGAACCTCAAGATACTTTCCCTCTATGACTTCGAGCACGACATGCCTATTGTCCCGATGGAAGATTTAGTAACGAAAAAGTAATATGAATATGAAATATATAGTCACATCTCTCTTATTGTTTGTCTTGTTGGCGACCGGTTGTAATAATCAGCCGCAGAATACACAGAACGATATTGCTACGCCCGTGTCGGTAACGGAATTGAAGAAAGGCTCTATCAGCAAACTGGTCAATACGACCGGGACGGCACAGCCTACCTATGGAGTAACGCTCAATTCCGAAATGAGCGGTCTGTATAAACTACAAACCAATCCCCATACAGGCAAACCCTTTAAATTGGGTGATATCGTCTCCAAAGGACAACTGATCGTCCGCCTGGAAGACCGGGAATACGAAAACGGCATCGCTATTGACGCTAAAGAGTTGAGTCTCGAAATAGCCGAACAGGAGCAGGTGAAACAGAAAGCTCTTTATGAGAAAGGTGGTGTGACGCTTAGCGAAATGCGTAATACGGAAGTGAAAGTGACGAACGCCCGCTACGACTACGAGAACGGTAAGCTCAATTTGGAGAAAATGAATGTCAAAGCACCTTTCGACGGTGTGATCGTGGACTTGCCCCATTATACATCCGATGTCCGTATCGAACAGGGGAAACCGGTGGTCGGCATCATGGATTATGCCCGTATGTACATGGATATCAACCTGCCGGAAAGTGCTATCGGGTATGTGAAGGCGGATCAGCCGGTCTATATCACCCATTATACGTTGCCCGAAGATACGATCCGGGGAGTAATCAGCGAACTGTCGCCTGCCATCAGTTCTGAAACCCGTACTTTCAAAGGAAAGATACTAATTCAGAACGAGGGGTTGAAACTTCGTCCCGGTATGTTTGTCAAAGCAGATATTGTGGTGAATAAGGCGGACAGTGCCATCATCATACCAAAAAGTGTGATCCAGTCCAACCGTCGTATCAAATACGTTTATATTGTTGAGAAGAACACGGCTCTGCTCCGCGAGCTTAAGACCGGGCTGGAGGATGACAAGAATATCCAGGTATTGGAAGGGCTGAAAGAGAACGATAACTTAGTAGTGAAAGGTTTCGAGACATTAAAAGAGAATGCAAAGGTAAAAGTCCAGAAATGAAAAGTATTATCAAATTTGCGGTAAGCAATCCGGTTACGATCTGTATGCTGGTACTGGCGATCCTGCTGCTGGGTAAGATTTCCTATGACCAGTTGGCGGTCGACCTGTTGCCCGACCTCAATAATCCCCGTCTCTTTATCGAGCTGAAGGCAGGCGAACGTCCGCCGGAGGAGATCGAGAAGCAGTTTGTCAAGAATATGGAGTCAATGGCGATCCGGCAGAGCGACGTGACACAGGTTTCATCCGTGATCCGTGCTGGTTCCGCCCGTATTACGGTCGAGTACACCTGGAAGAAAGATATGGACGAGGCTTTTCTCGACTTGCAGAAAGCCATGAACCCTTTTGCCCAGCATAAGGATATCACCGAACTTAAGATCACGCAGCACGATCCGAACCAGTCCCCTGTCGTCCTAATCGGACTTTCACACCGTAGCATTACCGATATGGCAGAGCTCCGGAAGGTGGCGGAGAGCTATATCCGTAACGAATTGATCCGTCTGGAAGGAGTTGCAGATGTCACGCTGTCGGGTGACGAGGTCAGTACCTTGGTGATCCGCACGGATCCTTATAAGTTAGATGCCTTTAAGTTGACGATAAATGATCTGTCTTCCAAAATAGAGGCGAATAACCAAAGCATATCCGGCGGTCGTGTCAGCGAGTTGGGTCTGCAATACCTGGTTAAGAGTTCGAGTCTGTTTACGACGGAGAGTGATTTTGAGAATCTGATTGTCGGTTATAGGCCGGTTACGGTCGAGACAGATGGGACAGCAGTTTCGGGAACTTCCGGTGCGTCTGTTTCATTGTCTACGGACAAAGCTCCGATCTTCTTGCGCGAAGTCGCTACCGTCAGCTTCGAAAATGCTCGTCCGGAAAATATTGTCCGCATCAATGGTGAGCGCAGTATCGGGTTATCCGTTTATAAGGAGATGCGTTTCAATACAGTGAAAGTAGTCGATGGTGTGATCCGCCAGTTGGCGGTTATCGAGCAGGCGTTGCCGGGATATCGTTTCCAAGTGATCACGAATCAGGGAACCTTTATCAAGAATGCGATCGGAGAGGTGAAGAGCAGTGCCGTCTTAGGGATTATACTTGCGGTGGTGATCCTGTTCGTCTTCCTTCGCCGCCTAGGGACGACGTTGATTGTCAGCCTGGCTATCCCGATTTCCATTATCGCCACTTTCAACCTGATGTTCTTCAATCATCTTACGCTGAATATCATGACACTTGGCGGATTGGCCCTTGGAGCCGGTATGCTGGTGGATAATGCGATCGTAGTGATCGAAAGTATTTTCCGTAACCAAGAAAAAGGGATGACGATCCGTGAAGCTGCCATAACGGGTACTTCCGAAGTAGCCGGTGCGGTCATTGCCTCGACACTGACGACGATCGTTGTCTTTCTGCCGATTGTCTATCTGCATGGTGCTTCCGGAGAACTGTTTAAGGACCAGGCTTGGACGGTGACGTTCTCGCTGGTATCGTCGTTATTCGTGGCTATATTGGTGATCCCGATGTTATACGACCGGATTACCGGACGCCCTAACCCCTTCCCGCGCTTAGGGCGCGATCGTAAAGAAACCGACTGTGATAGTGCCGGTTCATCTGCGTCCCCGTGTCAAACGCGGGGACAGGGCATTCGGATTACTGGTTACAGTCCTCTGTTGCGTATCCTGCTTCGTCGCCGTTGGGTAGTGATCGGCTGTGCTCTGATGTTGCTGTTGCTGGCGGTAGCCTTGGTGCCTTTTATCGGTATGGAGTTTATGCCGAGAGCCGAGAGCAAGGCTTTCTCTGCCGTTATCAAGTTGCCGGAGGGAACTCCGTTGGAGCGTACTGTTTCGGCTGTCGAAAATTTGGAGGAGCTGATGCACGTTATCTCGCGGGATTCCTTGTGTACGATCTACAGTCATGTCGGATCAGGTAGCGGTTCGGAGAATGATATATTCGAAGGAGAGAATACGGCTGTCATGAAAGTGATCCTTTCTCCCGCTTGTCCGGTTCCACCCGAAGAAGTGATGGCACAGTTCGTCCGGACGACTGAAAACACCGAAGGGTTAGAGGTCATCCTGAAACAAGAAGAGAACTCCCTCAGTTCACTTTTAGGAAGCGAAGGAGCTCCTATTGTGGTCGAGGTGAAGGGAGAGGAGTTGGACGAGATCAGTGCTATCTCCGGTGAAGTAATGGAACGGATAACCGGTATTCCCGGAATCTATAACATCCGGTCGTCTGTCGAAGACGGTGCTCCGGAGGTAACGATCTCTGTCGACCGTACGGTTGCCGGTATCCATAATGTCAGCGTCTCGACTGTTATCGAACAGTTGAAGCAGCAGCTCGGCGGTCTCGAATCCGGCAAGATGGAATACCGGGGAGAAATGCGGGATATTCTGATCAAGGTTCCCGATATCACCTTGCATGACCTCGGTGGAATTGTCATACGAAGTGGCGAGAAAGAGTTCTGCTTGCAGGAGATCGCTACGATCACCCATTCGCAGGCTCCGAAAGAGATTTTTCGTCGCGGGCAGAACCGTATCAGCAAGGTGACGGCCAATCTCGATGCAGGCTATTCGCTCGACAGGGTAGCGGACAATATACGCTTTGCTATGAAAGATATCGATCTGCCTGCCAATTATTCGATTACCGTCACCGGCGAGGAAGAAAAACGTCAGGAGTCTATGGACAGCCTGATGTTTGCCCTGGCTCTTTCGGTGATTCTGGTTTATATGGTGCTCGCTTCACAGTTCGAGTCGCTGTTGCATCCCTTTACAATTTTGTTGACGATTCCGTTGGCAGTGGTGGGAGCGATCTTGTTGTTCTTCCTGACAGGGACGACGATCAACATGATGGGAGTGATCGGCATCGTGATGCTGGTCGGTATCGCGGTGAACAATTCGATTATCTTGGTCGACCGTATCAACCAGTTGAAACAGTCCGGAATGGAACTGACGGATGCCATTGTGGAATCCGGCCAGCAACGTATCCGCCCGATCCTGATGACAACACTCACAACGATTCTTGCCCTCTTGCCGATGACGTTCGGTTTCGGTGAAGGTGCTTCACTTCGTTCACCTATGGCAATCGCGGTGATCGGTGGTTGGTGACTTCGACTGTCATGAGTCTGATGGTCATCCCGTGTGTATATTATGTATTTGAAAAAATGAAAAGGGGAAGATGAATTTTTTACTACATAGGAAGATTGCGATCTGTATGCTGTTCATCGCTTTGACGGGACTGGGCTATGTGTCGTACAAGCAATTGCCGGTCGAGCTGTTGCCTAATGCGGAGCTTCCGATGCTGTTCGTGCAGGTTACCTCGACACAGGATATGGACCCGTCGTATGTGGAGTCGGAGGTCGTGATCCCCCTTGAAGGAGCCATCGGAACCATAGGCGGAGTAGAGCAGATCGAATCCCAGATCGACAGCCGTCAGTCTTCCATCAAGATCGATTTCAAGCCGAATATCAACTTCAAGATCACCACCCTGAAGCTACAGGAAAAGATGAACGAGACCGCTCCTCGCTTCCTGAAGGTTTTACGGTGCAGGTGCAAAAGGTAGATGTCTCGATGCTTACCGGAGGCTTCATGTCACTTCAGGTACGCGGGTCGGGAGGTACGGACCGGGTCCGTAATTTAGTGGAGAAAGAGATACGGCCCGACTTGGAAAATATCGACGGCATCGCTTCCGTCAATATCTACGGTGGGCGCGAGAAGGCCATCGAGGTGCAGCTCGATCCCGATGCCTGCAAAGCCCTCGATCTGACTCCTTCCGGTATCAGCAGCCTCCTGACGCAGAATACCGAGGAGAAAGCGTTTGTCGGTTATGCTAACGAGCCGGACGGGAAATATTTCGTCCATGTCAACTCGCCTTATACCGAAGTTTCCGACCTCGAAAATATCGTTGTCGCTCCCGGCCCCGTACTGCTGAAAGACATCGCCACCATTTTCTTCGATATGAAAGAGGAGACAAGCTACAGTCGGGTTAACGGTAAAGATGCCGTCTCCGTCTCCCTGCTTGCCGACTCGCAAGCCAATCTGATCCAGCTTTCCCACCGTACGGTCGAAGTGATCGACCGCCTGAACGAGCAACTTGCCCCGCTTGACCTCTCGATCGTGGTTGAGAACAATCAGGCAAAGACGATGGAGGACAACATCGACCAGATCATTCACCTCGCGATTGTGGGGGGCCTGCTTGCCGTCGTCATCCTCTGGCTCTTCCTGAAGAACCTCCGGTTGGTGTTCTTCATCGCCCTGTCCATCCCGATCTCCGTCTATACGGCGTTCAATTTCTTCTACGGGGCGGGAATTACGATCAACAGTCTTACACTGGTCGGTATGGCGCTGGCGATCGGTATGCTGTTGGATAATAGCGTGGTGGTCTTGGAGAATATCTACCGCCTTTCTGCCGCCGGAGGTACGCCCGAACGCTCTGTGACGCAAGGTACGCGCGAGGTCTGGCGTTCCATCCTCGCCGCCACCCTCACGACGGTCACGGTCTTTCTGCCCTTCGTCTTTTCCGATAATTTTCTGATTAAGCTGATGGGACACCATATCGGCGTTTCCATCATCTCGACCCTTTTGATTTCTCTCGCTGTCGCCCTCCTTTTTATCCCGATGGCCACCTATACGGTGTTGAGGAGAGCTCCTCTGTCTCCACGCTTGACGCGGAGTCGCAAAAAGGCAGGTAGCCTCAATGGTTTCCGTAAATGGTTCGAGTCGGTACGACCCCATGGCGGGCGCGGGGACAAAGATACTGTCTTCTACGAAAAAGTATCCGTCACGCAGCGTCCGGTGCAAATATATCTCGTGCTCCTGAAGACCTGTATGCGAAATCCGGGGGTGACGATCTTCGGAGCCGTCATCTTGCTGTTCTTTTGCCTGGTTCTCTCTATCTCCCTGAATATCCAGGAGCGGAAAGAGGTGGAGAGCGACCGCTTCAGTATCTATGTGACGATGCCGACCGGCAGCACGCTGGAGAATGCCGACCAGGTCGTCCATGTCATCGAGGAACGCCTTGCCGGTTTTCCGGAGAAACAAGACTTGATCAGCCGTATCCGGGAAACGGATGCCGAGCTGACGCTTGTCCTCAAAGAAGATTATCGCCAGATCGGGAAACGTAGCATCGCTGATATCAAATCCGACGTGCAAACCCGCCTTCGTGCCATCAACGGTGCCGAAATATCCCTTTCCGAAGCCGGAGGAGGTGGAAGCAGAGGAGGGAGTGGTTCCGGGGATATGATGGGCGGCGTGGGTAGCTTCATGCGCCTTTTAGGTATTGGTGAGAACCGGGAACGGATCGTGATCAAAGGCTCCGACTTCGACCTTATGCAGCGGGTGGCGGAGGACTTCCGCTATTATCTCGACGAACAAGAGTTCATCCGCAATACCCGTGTCTCCTACAGCCGCCGGCAACCGGAGATCCGTCTCGGTTTCGACCCGATCCTGCTGACCTCCTACGATATCTCCCGCCAGAACATAGCCTCCGGCCTCACGTCGCTGAACCCGGAGATTTCGTCCGGGACCTCTTTTAAGGTAGGAGAGGACACCTATGATATCATCATCCGCAACCGGACGAGCCGGACGGAAGAAGAGGAAGAGGCCGGCAAGAACCGGGACAGGACGGTGGATGATTTGCGCGAAGTGCGCATACCGAGCGCTTCCGGCGGCCTGCACAGGCTGGAAGATATCGCCTCCGTCAATTATGGCCGCGGACGTGCCCGTATTACCCGGGTGAACCAGGACAAGCAGATCGAGTTATTCTATTCCTTCTCGCGCGACGTCGAAGAGTCGAAAGACCTTCTCGAAGGTTACCGGTCGGATATCGACCAGTTGGTGTCGAGCTATAATCTGCCTTCGGGTGTGGCGGTTGAGGTATTCCACGAAGAAGATATGTTTGCCGACTTCAAGTTCCTGCTGTTGGCAGCGTTTATCCTGATTTTTATGATATTGGCTTCGGTCTTCGAATCTCTGACGACACCGTTCGTACTACTGTTTTCTATCCCGTTAGCGGCGATCGGTTCGCTATTGGCGTTGTTGCTGACGGGTAACAGCCTGCTGAATAATGCGAACGTGATGATCGGGTTCCTGATCCTGTTGGGAGTGGTGGTGAATAACGGCATTATCCTGATCGACTATGCCAATATTCTCCGCCGGCGCGGTTACCGCCGTAATAGGGCGTTGATGACGGCCGGGCTGTCGCGTATCCGTCCCATCCTGATTACTTCCATCACGACGATCGTAGCCATGTTTCCGATGGCGATGGGCAACTCGGAGTATGCCGGAGCGATTGGTGCGCCGTTTGCCATTACCGTGATCGGCGGTCTTTCTTTCTCGGCATTGCTGACACTGATCCTGATCCCGACCGTTTGCATGGGATTGGAAAACACGTTGCAATGGTACAGAGGGCTGTCCCTGAAAGTGTGGGTGCTGCACGGATTGCTCTTTATGGCGGGAGCCGGTTGTATCTGGCTCTATGGCGGCAGTCTCCTGTGGCAGTCTGTCTATGGGGTATTGCTGTTGGCCGGTATTCCGGGAGCGACCTATTTTATGCAGGCAAGCCTCCGCCGTGCCCGTTCGAAGGTGATTGATCCGGAGGCGGATATCCATATATCTGTCCGCAACTTAGTGAAGATATACGACTGGCCGGGACGCGTCAGCCGCCAGTGGAAGAGCGGCCTGCTGATCCGCCGCCGGTTGGGTTTGGAGAAAAGCTACCTTATACCTGCCGGACAGCCGGATGGCTACCCTGTTTTTATTGAATTGGGCTGGCAGTTCGCCTTACTGGGTTTCGGCGTCTGGTTTACTTGGTTCTTTGTCGGGAACAGGCTGTGGGTTTTCTTCCTTTCCTTTGTGGTCTATGCTGCAACGCTTTACCTGTGGCGCAAGGTACGTGAATACCTGTATGTCCGGTTTGAAGGGAGCCGAGTGGTGAAGTATGCCAACCGAATCATTTTCTGGAGTCTTCCTCCGTTGATCCTCTTCGCCCTGTTCCGAAGGCTGGATAATTCGAACCTGGTGGGGACGGTCGGAGTGTTGTGGGCGTTCTGCATAGCTGTCTATGTGACTTCCGGCTACCTATATGAGAAGGAAATCAATATCGAGCGTGTAAAAGGGCGTTTCGCCGGGCTGCGCCGTTCGTGGTTCCGCCTGGTGAAAGGTATTCCGCTGATCGGGAAACGCCGCCGGCCGTTCAAGGCTCTCCGGGGTGTATCGTTCGAGATCCGTACGGGTATGTTCGGTCTCTTGGGTCCTAACGGGGCAGGCAAATCCACCTTGATGCGCATCATTTGCGGCATTCTGGAACAGAGCTATGGTAGTATTTGGATTAACGGACTGGATACACGTATCTACCGGGAGGAGTTGCAGAGCCTGATCGGTTTCCTGCCGCAAGAGTTCGGGACATACGAGAATATGTCGTCTTGGGAATTTCTTGACTACCAGGCGATCCTGAAAGGCCTCGTCGATCCCGGTCTGCGCCGGGAGCGGTTGGAATATGTCCTTCGGGCCGTCCATATGTTCGACCGCAAGGACGAGAAGATCGGCTCTTTCTCCGGTGGTATGAAACAGCGTATCGGTATCGCCCTGATCCTGCTGCACCTGCCTCGTATCTTAGTGGTAGACGAACCGACTGCCGGACTCGACCCGCGCGAGCGTATCCGTTTCCGTAACCTGTTGGTGGAATTGAGTAAAGATCGTATCGTGATCTTCTCCACTCATATCATCGAAGACATATCCAGTTCGTGCAGCCAGGTGGCCGTGATCAACAAGGGCAGCTTGAAGTATTTCGGAGATCCGGTCGATATGGTCGGCATGGCGGCCGGAAAGGTCTGGCAGTTCGATATAGATAAGACAGAATTTGAACAGGCATTGGATAAGTCCCGGATCGTTAACCATATTCAGAAAGACGACCGTATCCGGGTCCGTTATCTTTCGGTCACTTCTCCGCATGATGAGGCGGTACAGGTGGAACCGAACCTGGAAGATGCTTATCTTTGCCTGCTGAAAGGAATTTAAGAATTTATGATTTATAATTTATGATTTATCATCGACGCATAAATCATAAATCATAAATCTCAAATCATAAATCATCATGACACTGAAACAATTCATATCCCTCTTGCCCCGCCTGATCAAATATAACCTGAAGATCATCTTTGCCGGGAAATTCATCTGGTTTCTTCTGGCGGCATTTCTGTTCTTTGCCTATTTCCTGTTCCAGATTGCCTGGAGCCGGTCGGAGGTCAATGAAGGGGTGGTCTATAATCTCCTGATGTTTCCCTGTGTCCTGTTGGTGTTCTATCCTGCTGTTTTCGGCATCCAGAACGATGAGGACAGCCGGATACTGGAAATCCTTTTCGGCATCCCCGACTATAAATATAAGGTATGGGGTGTCCGTTTGTTGATGATCTATGTGGCAATTTTCGTGATCCTGGTCGTCTTTTCCTGGCTGGCTACGCTCTTGCTCTATCCTGTCAATCCCATTGAGATGTCAGTGCAGTTAATGTTCCCGGTCCTTTTTTTCGGGAACCTTGCCTTTATGTTTTCCACCATCACCCGCAGCGGCAATGGGACTGCCGTTCTGATGATTGTCATCGGCATCGCCCTGCTGATCTTTAGCAACACGCCTCTTATCGAGCGTTCCTTCTGGAACATCCTCCTCAACCCCTTCTCTATCCCTCACAACTTCCTGCCGATCATTTGGGAAGGCATCATCATAAAAAGCCGCATTTTTCTTCTGGCCGCCAGCATCGTCTGGATACTGGTCGGGCTTCTGAACTTGCAGAAGAGGGAGAAGTTCGTCTGATACGGAGCTATACCTCATCCGGCCACGGGCATTCCTTTCCTGTTGCCTTGAAAGACGGTCGTTGGGCATCTACTTTACGAAGGTGGTCGCCGAGCTCTTTGGAGAGGCGTTTGACAATTTCAGGGTGACGGGTGCTAAGGTCATTTTTCTCACCGATATCGTCGGAGATGTTGAACAACTCTTTCTTGCCAGTACCGTAATAGTAAATCAGCTTCCAGTCGCCATTGCGGACAGCACAGTTGAAGTTGATGCCCGGACCGTCGTTCCCCCAGTTGTTCGGCATATTCCAGAAGAGGGAGCGTCCTTTGGAAGGATCGTCCGTCCCGGTAAGCAGAGGGACGAAACTAATGCCGTCGATCGGTTGTACTGTCTTATAGTCCTTTACTCCTGCCATTTCCAGAATAGTCGGGTAGAAGTCTTCTATCAGCAGATATTTGTCGCAGCGGGTATTAGGTTTGGCTATGCCCGGCCAACTGACGATCATCGGTTCGCGGATGCCTCCTTCGCAAAGGGAACCTTTGCCACTGTGCAGTGGGTAGTTTTGTGTGTACAATGGGCTGTCGCGCCATTCGGAAGTAGAGGCAAGGCCACCGTTATCGCTCATGAAGATGATGATCGTATTGTCTGCCTCCCCGTTCTTTTCCAACCAGTCCATCAGATCGCCCAGACTCTTGTCCATCCCTTCGATTAAGGTGGCATAGGCAGCCTCATGGTCTGTCATTCCCTTCTTCTTATATTTCTCGTAGAAGCGCATGTCCTTATTCAGCGGGATATGGATGGCATAGTGTGACATGTAGAGATAGAATGGCTGATTGTATTTCTTCGCCTTGTCCAGTGCCTTGATCGCCTCCTGTGTCAGTGCTTCGGTGGCGAAAGTTTCCGTGCCCCAATATTTCTCGAGGCCGGGGATGGACATCAGAGAAGTTGGTTTGCCGTCTTTCGTATGGCCGTAATTCTCTTCGCCTAAATAGCTTGCCAGGCCACCGGCGGCATGACCGGCAATATTGACCTCGAATCCCCAGTGGTGCGGATCTTCTCCCGGAGTGTCGATCGCGCCGAAATGGGCCTTCCCGCAGTGATCGTGTGGTATCCGCTGTTCTTCAGGAGCTGGACGAAAGAGGTTCCGACGAAGGTGTTGCTGGTCCCCGGAACCTGGCTGACACCGTTATAGTTCCAATCCGGTATGGCAAGCAGGCTGTCTTTGCGGTCGGTTGTCTTATCTTTCTGGAGTGTCCAGTTGGTGACACGGTGGCGGGCAGCATTCGTCCCGGTGATCAGGCTGCAACGGGACGGAGAACTGATACTGCTGGCATATGCCTGTGTGAACATGACTCCCTGGCGGGCAAGACGCTCCATGTTGGGAGTCTCGTACACTTCGTTATAATGTGTCTTTTCTTTCCAGAAAGGCAAGGAAGTGTCTTCCCATCCCATATCGTCAACCATAAAAAGGATGATATTCGGCCGTTTGACAAGCTGGTCGGCAGCCTGTATATTTTCCGCCTGGAAAGCAGGAAGGATAGCTAAAGGCAACAAGATTCGTTTGTCCATCTTTTTTGTGTTTTTCAGTTGAGTTGCTTGTATGACAATTTGATTGTTTCGTATGGAAACGAAACAGGCCGGCTGTGAAAATCGTCCGGCCTGATGAGTATCGTTCTTTTAATCTTTCTTTACCGGCGGATAGTCGATCGTATAATGCAATCCGCGGCTTTCCTTGCGCTCCATTGCCTGGCGGGTGATCAGGTAACCGACGTTGATCATGTTACGCAGTTCGCACAGCTCTTTGGAGGCCTTGCAACGTTTGAAGAGGCTTTCCGTCTCTTCGTACAGGATGTCCAGGCGGTTCCAGGCGCGAGTCAGACGCGTATTGCTGCGGACGATGCCGACGTATGCTTCCATGATCTGGTTTACCTCCTTCATGCTTTGGGTGATCAACACGCGTTCTTCGGTGGAGATCGTACCTTCGTCGTTCCATTCGGGGATGTCGGTGTTGAAGTCGTAGCGTTCGAGGACACTCAGGATATGTTTGGCTGCCGCATCCGCATATACGACTGCCTCGATCAGCGAATTGGAAGCCAGACGGTTTCCACCGTGCAGGCCGGTGCAGGAACATTCGCCGATGGCATAGAGACGGCGGATACTGGACTGTCCGTTCAGGTCGACACGGATACCACCGCACAGATAATGGGCTGCCGGAGCTACCGGGATATAATCCTTCGTGATATCGATACCGATGCTGAGGCATTTCTTATAGATATTGGGGAAATGCTTTTTTGTTTCCTCTGGATCTTTATGGGTCACATCCAAATAAACGTGATCTTCACCTCGGAGTTTCATCTCGTTATCGATCGCACGTGCCACGATGTCACGCGGGGCGAGAGACAAACGTTTGTCGTATTTCTGCATAAATTCTTTTCCGTCCAGTGTACGCAGGACACCGCCATACCCTCGCATCGCTTCGGTGATCAGGAAGCAAGGGCGGTCTCCCGGATGGAAGAGGGCGGTCGGGTGGAACTGGATGAACTCCATGTTGCTGACAGCTCCTTTCGCGCGATACACCATTGCGATACCGTCACCCGTAGCGATCAGCGGGTTGGTCGTATTGCGGTAGACAGCTTCGCAACCTCCTGTTGCCATAACCGTCACTTTGGACAGGAACGTGTCTACCTTGCCGGTGTCTTCGTTCAGCACATAAGCGCCATAGCATTTGATACCCGGCGTATGACGGGTGACGATGATACCCAAGTGATGCTGCGTGATGATCTCTACCGCAAAGTGATGGTTGAATATCGTGATGTTGGGATGTCTCTTGATCGCTTCGATAAGGCTTAGTTGGATCTCAGCGCCGGTGTTGTCCTTGTGATGCAGGATGCGGAATTCGGAATGCCCTCCTTCGCGGTGAAGGTCGAACTCGCCGTTCTCCTTCTTGTCGAAGTTCACGCCCCAGCCTATGAGTTCCTTGATCTGGTCCGGTGCGCCTCGTACGACCATCTCCACTGCTTCCCGGTCGTTGATCCAGTCGCCGGCAATCATTGTATCTTCAATATGTTTGTCGAAATTATCTACCAGCAGGTTGGTTACCGAAGCAATGCCTCCCTGCGCGAAATAGGTGTTCGCTTCTTCCAGCTCTGTCTTGCAGATGATGGCTACTTTCCCTTTATCGGCTACCTTCAAAGCGAGGCTCATGCCGGCGATACCGGAACCGATCACTAAGAAATCGAATTGTTGTACCATAGTTTATATCCTTTGTGGCTGACAAAGTTAGGAATTAACTTATTTGGTTGTACCTTATACAGCCTGCTTTCGTGTAAAATAGTCCGCATTACTGATTCTTTGGATATTTTAAACTTCTCGTCGTAAACATCTCAGAATGGAACCCTGTTCTATTGGGGCATTGGATATCCTGCTAATTATTAACACTTAAACGTTTTAAAATATGAAATCTAAAGTTGTATTGAGCGCTCTGGCCTTGTTGTTTGCGGCTGGTGCGATGGCTCAGGATTGTACGTTCTTTTTCCCGCAGACCAAAGGTACGCAGCTTGTAAAAAAAGGCTATGATGCAAAAGGAAACCTGCAAAGCGTGATGACCTATACGGTCGATGAAGTGAAAAACATTCCGTCCGGTTTGGAAGTGGAAGCCGATTATGTGTTCAAAAATAGTGCGGGGACGGTTTATGACAAGGGTGACCTGGAAGCATTCTGCAAGGACGGGGAGTTCTTTATGGAAATGAAAGAAGTATTGTCCAACCCGTCTTTTGTCTCGACCGTGCAATCGGATGTGGCTGCCACTGATGCCGTCATCAATTATCCGAGCGTCTCGAACGCACCTTCCGGTAACGGAGACGATATGTATTTTGACGATGCCTATATCCAGATCTATTCGAAGAAGAACCGGAAGGATCGCAAGAACGTGTCTATCTATGACCGCGAATATGTGACGACCGAACAGGTGTCGACTCCCGCCGGCACGTTCGACTGCACGAAAGTAAAATATAAAATCAAATCCCGCTCCCCGAAGGAAACGATCGAGGGATACGGATATGAATGGTATGCTCCGAATGTAGGTGTCGTAAAGAACGAACAGTATAACAACAACAATCAGTTGCAATACTATACTGTCCTCGAAGTTGTAAAGTAATGAAAGAAATATTCCTTTCTGGAATTGTTTGACCGGTTTAAGTGGATGCGCTGTTACTGAGAAGTTGCAGCGCATTTTCTTTTCCCTGAATCGCCAAAAGAAATAAAATGACTATCTTTCGGCAAAATTCAGAATATGGACAGAGTCTTTAAATCAAAAGTCGGTTGGTGGTACCATTTGGTATTGTTGGTGATGGTGGCGAGCACTGTTTTTGCATTCGTGGGAGGCAAGTCTCCCGTAACGATGGTCATGTTGCTGTTGTTCACATTAGAATGCATTCACATGCTGTTGTCGACCTGGTATAAAATAACGGCGGATGGCTACTTGATAGCTCATTGCAGTATCTTTCCGGAGAAAAAGATCCCTATCTCGGAGATTAGCGCCGTCGAAGTGACAGTAATGCCTGTTTCGAGCTATGCCCTGTCGTTGGACCGTCTGATCATCTATAAAGGCGACACGCAGTGGTTATTGGTTTCGCCGGTCAACAAGCAGGATTTCGTTAAGTTGTTGAAGAAGCATAATCCCGATATTCGGATAAAAGATCCGGTTATCTAACACTTAAAAACAGATTACCATGAAAGCACAGATTCGGAAAAACCAGAAAGATTGGCATATATACATCTTCTGGATCATATTAGGAGCATTTGCATTGTTGTTTATTATGGATGCTTTCAGCGGGAATGAGTTTGACCAACTACCGTTGGTTCTTTGTCTTTTGCCGCTTGCCATACTTCAATCACGTCCGTACCAAATAACGGATCGGGATATGTTGTACGGAAACGGACAAATCGATGTGAAACTGATCTCCCGGCTCGAATGTTGCGGAAATGAAGTTGTCGTCTATTACTCCCGAATGGAAGGGGGCATCGAAAGACGTTCCTCTTTTTATCCGGCAGACAAGGAAGAATTTATTTCGATATTACAACAAATTAATCCCAATATAAAACTTAATTAAATCTGAGAACATGAAATACGATGTTGCCATAATCGGAGGCGGTCCTGCCGGTTATACGGCTGCCGAAAAGGCGGCTGCGGGTGGTTTGTCCACTGTGCTTTTTGAAAAGAACGCGCTGGGTGGTGTGTGTCTGAACGAAGGATGTGTGCCGACAAAGACATTGCTTTACTCTGCGAAAGTGTATGATACGATCAAACACGCTCCCAAATATGCGGTAAGCGCAGAGAATCCTGCTTTCGACTTCCCGAAGATCATCGCCCGAAAAAATAAAGTAGTAAAGAAGCTGACAGCTGGCATCCGCATGAAGATGAAGGAGAACGGTGTGGAAGTGGTGGGCGGCGAAGCCGAAATCAAAGGTCGGGCAGCCGATGGAACGATTTCTATCGCTTCGGGCGAAGCTGTTTATGAAGCGGCCAACCTGCTCATCTGCACCGGTTCGGAAACCGTCATACCTCCCATTCCCGGATTGTCGGAAACGGAATATTGGACAAGTCGTGAAGCATTGCTATCCAAAGAGCTGCCGGCTTCGTTGGTGATCATAGGAGGTGGTGTGATCGGAATGGAGTTCGCCTCTTTCTTTAACAGCATGGGAACGGAAGTACATGTGGTCGAGATGTTGGATAAGATTCTCGGTCCGATGGACAGGGAATTGTCCGAGATGTTGCAGGCCGAATATGCCAAACGGGGCATCAAGTTCTATTTGGGACATAAGGTGATTGCCGTAAACGGTGGTGATGTGACGGTCGAGAAAGATGGCGAGACTTTCGTTGTCCAGGGTGAAAAAGTCCTGTTGAGCGTAGGCCGCCGTCCCGTAACTAAAGGTTTCGGTTTGGAAACACTGGCTCCCGAACCTTTCCGCGGCGGTATCAAAGTGAACGAATTTATGCAGACTTCCATCCCGAATGTGTATGCTTGTGGCGATATCACTGCTTTCTCCCTGTTGGCCCATACGGCTGTCAGCGAAGCGGAAGTGGCTGTCGATCACATTTTAGGCAAGAACCGCTGCATGAGTTATAAAGCTATTCCGGGCGTTGTCTATACTAATCCTGAAATCGCAGGCGTCGGCAAGACTGAAGAAGAATTGCAGGCTGAAGGTACACCCTACACTGTCAAGAAGATACCAATGGCGTTTTCCGGCCGTTTTGTTGCCGAAAACGAGCAAGGCAACGGTGTTTGCAAACTGATTTTGGCTGAAGACGAAACGATCGTCGGTGCTCATCTTTTGGGAAATCCGGCTTCCGAGTTGATCGTCATTGCTGGTATTGCCATCGAGAAAAGCATGAAGGCCGACGAGCTGAAAGCTATTGTCTTCCCGCATCCGACCGTAGGCGAGATCCTTAAAGAAGCACTCTGAAAATTATTTTCTCATATAGGTCCGATCCCGACCCATCCCGGCAAACCGTCCGGTGGGTCGGGATCTTTTTGTTGGAAATCCTACTTTGATCGACTGGGAGAGTGGCACATTTCGCATTTTCCCCTTGCATGGAATTTTAGTTCCATAAGCGTGAAAATAAATTTTCTCCCGCATGAAAATAAATTTTCCCGCAAGTGAAACAAAAGTTTCAATGGTTGGAACTTCTTGAAACAAAAGTTTCAGAGATATAAACTTGCTGAAACAAAAGTTCCGGCCTACAATCCCGATAGGTCCACTTTGTAATAGGTCGGGGCGGTATTGTTTTGTCCTGTAACCCTGTGAAGGGCGAACGCTATAAACAAAAGAAGCTCCGGAGGTGAAAACGCTTCCGGAACTTCTTTTTTCCGAAGTTTCTTCAAAAATATTCTTATAAGATGCTGAAAATGCTACAGCTTACCGAAAAAATCACTTACTTTGCATCTTTGATAGTGTGCCGATCTACCGAAAAAATTGGCACATTGGCACATTAATTAATAGGCAAATTATTATTATGGCACAAGAAGATGTATTTAAGAAATTAGTTTCGCACTGTAAAGAATACGGATTTGTATTCCCCTCTTCAGAGATTTATGACGGTTTAGGTGCAGTGTACGATTACGGACAGTATGGCGTAGAACTGAAAAATAACATAAAGAAATACTGGTGGGACAGCATGACGCTGTTGCACGAAAATGTAGTCGGTATCGACTCTGCTATCTTTATGCATCCTACTATCTGGAAAGCATCCGGCCATGTCGATGCCTTCAATGATCCCTTGATCGATAACAAAGATTCCAAGAAACGATATCGTGCCGATGTTCTGATCGAAGATCACCTGGCAAAGATAGAGGAGAAGATGAATAAGGAAGTGGCCAAGGCTGCAAAGAAGTTCGGCGAAGCTTTTGACGAAGCTCAGTTCCGTGCGACGAACGGACGTGTGCTTGAATACCAGGCTAAGTGGAACGAGATCCACGAACGCTACTCGAAAGACATGAACGATTCTAATTTCGAAGACTTGCGCCAGCTGATCTTGGATTGCGAAATCGTCTGCCCGATCTCCGGAACCCGCAACTGGACCGATGTCCGCCAGTTTAACCTGATGTTCTCTACGGAGATGGGATCGACTGCCGATGGTGCTATGAAAGTATATCTGCGCCCGGAAACGGCACAGGGTATTTTCGTCAACTTCCTGAACGTACAGAAGACCGGCCGCATGAAAATACCTTTCGGTATCGCCCAGATCGGTAAGGCTTTCCGTAACGAGATCGTTGCCCGTCAGTTCATTTTTCGTATGCGCGAGTTCGAACAGATGGAAATGCAGTTCTTCGTTCGTCCGGGCGAAGAGATGGAATGGTTCAAGCAGTGGAAGGCTACCCGTCTGAAATGGCATCAGGCGATGGGATTGGGTAACGAAAAATATCGCTACCACGATCACGAAAAGCTGGCCACTATGCAAATGCTGCTACCGATATCGAATTCGAAATGCCATTCGGTTTCAAGGAAGTGGAAGGTATCCATAGCCGTACGAATTTCGATCTGAGCCAGCATGAAAAGTTCTCCGGCAAGAAAGTCCAGTATTTCGACCCCGAACTGAACCAGAGCTATACTCCGTATGTGATCGAGACCTCTATCGGTGTAGACCGCGTATTCCTGAGTGTGATGGCCGGTTCTTACTGCGAAGAAACATTGGAAAACGGCGAAACACGTGTTGTGTTAAAGTTGCCCGCAGCGTTGGCGCCTATCAAGCTCGCTGTATTGCCGTTGGTGAAGAAAGACGGTCTGCCTGAAAAGGCCGAGGAGATCATGAAGATGTTGCGCTTCGATTTCCGTTGCCAGTATGATGAAAAAGATTCTATCGGCAAGCGCTATCGTCGCCAGGATGCTATCGGAACTCCGTACTGTATTACAGTTGACCACGATACTTTGAAGGATAATTGTGTCACGATCCGTTTCCGCGATACGATGGAACAGGAACGTGTAAGCATCGACAAGTTGCATGACATTATCTCCGAGAAGGTAAGCATGAAGAATTTATTAAAAAAGATAATGGAATAAACGCATGAAGAAATACCTGCATATCGCGTTGATGTTGTTGTGTGTCTTCGTTGTATCTTCTTGTAAGGATGATGACGATGATACTGAAGCTGTTGAAAGAGAAGCTTATAAATTGGAACAGGACATTGCCTTCCAGGCAAAAGTGAATGAAACCGGTTTTGAAAAATGGAATTCGGAAGCCGGTGATGGCTATGTTTTTGCCAAACTGATTAAAAAGGGGGATGGTAAGCAAGCCTATTTCAATAGCCTTGTATCCGTATATTATAAAGGTTCTTTGACGGATGGCACTGTTTTCGACCAGCAACTTTTTGATGACGGAATACCATTTCCTTGTGCAGTGAGTCCTTACTATGCTAAGACGGTTACAGATCCGGTTACGAATAGCCAGACCAAGTATGGTTCGGTTATTTCCGGCTGGACAGTCGCTTTGCAGCATATGGTGGAAGGAGATAAATATGAGGTTTGGATTCCGCAGCAGTTAGCCTATGGAGCAAGCGAAAGCGGCGATATCCCGGCTTATTCGACTTTGATATTCGAAATCGAACTGGTATCGGTGGATGAGCAGGCTGCTTCAGCAAGTTAAAAGTTGAAGCATAAGAAAGATAAAAGGAGGTGTGTCGAAATCTCCTTCTCCCCACACTTGATGCGGGGTCGCAAAAGGACAGACCTTATCAATCAGATTTTTATAGGGCCGGTTTTAATGCGATCCGCGCGGGGCGCGGGAACAGGATAGTTTTGACACATCTCCTTCTTGTTTTTTATTTCTTCTGTTTCAATATCCTCTGTGCGCAGTCCGAAAGCACGACGATTGCTCCGGCAATGATCGCCGTATCTTTTATCACCAGTCTGCCTGCCCCGCTCAGCAGCGGAAATCCATGTTCTCCACTTCCCAAATCCGGCACCCATACTTCCGGCGTCGTCACCAGGAAAGAAAGCGTTCCGACCGTCATGATAATGGCGAGTCCTGCACCTACCAGGCCGATTTTTGGGGAGAAAATACCTAAGAATGCCAGGATACCGATAGCCATGATCAGGATACCCAATCCGTGCGAGAAGCCGTACGTGTTGTTTTCCACATGCCATTGATGTTTTGCTTCGTTGAATTCCCCTTCTTTCAATTTATATTCTTTATATTCGGGAGCACTTTTCGTATAAAAGAAGCTCATAAAAGGACTGTTCGCTACAAACGGTACGATACCTTCTGCTTCGTAATTATAGAATTTCAATCCTCCGATCCATACAAATATAATCAGGATCGCTATGCGGATCAGATTAATACCTAGCTTTTGAGTGGAGGCTGCAATGTTCAGGAAAGCGTAAAATAGATTACTTAATTTAGTCGTCATGTCTTTGCTATTTTATATGTTTGTTGTATAATGCAAAGATCGGTCTATTGTGGCTGGCGGTAAATGGCAATTCTGCCGGATGGCTTATCAATTTTCCCCGATCTGGCTATTTCAGGAAATAGCAGACCCCTATAAACAATTAAAGGCTGTCTCACGACAACCCCTAACCAAACTTTGTTAACCTTAAATCTAATACTATTATGAAAAAACCACAATACAAAGATACGGGTTTGTCCGAACTTGTCAAGAACTGAGATGCTAAATAGTGTTATCAAACTTCCAATAAAAATTAATTGCCGGCGGATAAGTCTTTTATTGAAAATAAAATTATCTTTGTCTGAAATTATTGAAGAAAAACGTAGAAGCGTTTCGTATTATTCTTTGGTCAGGAATCTGGTAAATTCATTGTACAAAAAGAATAATAGGCAAAAACGCTCGCGCTCCCATAGGGCGTGGGCTATTGCTTATTTGTTGTACAAGCTTACCAGAGCTCCTAACCGGATGAGACAATAGCTCCACGCTTTTTTACCACGAATAGAAAGGAGACAATATTATATGGAAGCGAAAATTGACATTGAAAAAGTAAGAAAGGGAGACCATGTTGCTTTTAAAGCTTTCTTTGAATGTTTCTATCCAAAATTGATGGCGCTCGCTTGTCGTTTTGTAGATGAGCAAGTTGCCAAAGATTTGGTACAAGAAGTTTTCACTTCCTATTGGGAACGAAAAAAGGTTATTCAATCGGACAATATCCAATCTTTCCTTTTTAAATGGTTGCAAAATAGCTGCTTGAACCATATCAAGCACCAGATGATTGTTGACGAATACGAATCACGTGTTCGTATCGCTGAGGCACGTATCGCTTTCCTGGGCGAGGCCAGCGACTCCAGCGATGTTCTGAAGTCTGTCATCAATCAGGATTTGCGCGAAATAATAGAACTCTCGGTCAATAAACTGCCTCCAAAATGCGCACAGGCTTTCCGGTTGGCATACTTCCATGATATCAGCCATAAAGAGATAGCCGAAATTATGGGTATTTCTCCACGTACAGTCGAAGGGCATATCCGGCAAGCACTTGCTTTCCTACGGGAAGATCTGAAAGGGCTTTTCCTACTTATATTCCTGCTCTGCAACATAAATTGAATTTTTCTTTGTTTTTGACCACGTAGTTTGTTCCACCTCGATTGTCTTTTATATAAACACGATAAAAGAAGATGGACGAACAATTACTCATACGATTCCTCACACATACTTGTACCCCGGAAGACACCCGCTTAGTCGACCAATGGATCGCATCCGGCAAGCCCAATGCAGACTGGCTGTTCGAAATGGAACGCATATGGAATTTGAAGGATGAGCTGCGATTCTCGGATAGGAGGGAGATAGAAGAGGCGTATAATCGTTTTACTTTTTCCCAGGGAAAAAGTAAAAATGCTGAACAGCATTTTTACATATATCCAATATTAAAATATGTGGCAGCTATCCTCATCATCGGATTATTAGGATTAAATCTCTATGAAATGGTTCAGTCGTCATCAACTGTAGGCGAAAATACGGTTGAAGTACCGAAAGGACAAAGAGCATCTCTAATGCTTTCCGATGGAACAAAGGTCTGGTTGAATTCCCAAAGTAAACTTATTTACCCGACTCAATTCTCTGATAGGGAAAGGAATGTTCGACTTGAAGGGGAGGCTTTTTTCGATGTGGCCCATAAGGAGCACCTTCCTTTTGTTGTGCATTCACCTTTGCTGGCAATAAAGGTATTGGGTACGAAATTTAATGTAAAAGCTTACTTCGACGAAAAATCCGTTGTTACATTAGCAGAGGGAAAGGTTGAGGTGGAAACAAATGACCGTAAAAATAAATTGACTCTAAAACCAAACGAGCAGGTTTCCTATTCGGATAGTTCCGGTTTGGTATTGGAAAAAAATATCAATACGAATACGGTTAAATTATGGGTGAAAGGAGAAGGTGCTTTCATCCAATGTCGACTTGATAATATTGTCCGTGATTTAGAACGGAAATTTGATGTGGAAATAGTTATAACAGATCGTTCTTTAAGTTCTGAGGTTTTTACTTGCCGCTTTAAGGATACAGCTACGATTGAACAGGTTTTACATTTACTGAAAGAAACTCGGAGATTGGATTATTCATTTGAAGGGGAACAAATACGGATTTTCAAACCATTAAAATGAAAAGCCTATGGGAAAGGATTTATAAAAACGAAGGCTGAAAATATTGCCGTATTTTCAGCCAGGATTAAGCGAGTAACGCTTTAGTGAACCTAAAATTTATTACTAACTAATCATTTACAAATGTATGTATTATATTATGAAAAATACGCCATGCGGTGTATATAAATCGTCATGGCTTCGAAAAAGTCTAAATATTATGAGATGTGTTATATTATTCATACTATTGGGAACCTTACAGTCTTTTGCTAATTTAAGCTATTCACAGTCGGTGAAATTATCATTGAATATGGAAAATACGACCATACAGGAAGTTCTCGCTACTATTGAACAAAAAAGTGGTTTCTATTTCACTTATAATTTAGAACAGGTAAAAGTAACTCGTAAGGTTACTGTCAACTTTAAAGATAAGACAATTCCCGAAGTCTTGAATGAACTATTTGCAAAAGAAAATATCCATTATGTGATAAACGATAAGCATATTGCTTTATATAAAGGAAACGAAAGGCAAGTTACTTTACAAACAAAGAAAAATATAAAAGGTGTGGTAACGGATAAAAACGGAGAACCGATACCGGGCGTCAATATCATTGAAAAAGGAAATCCTACTAATGGAACTATTACCGATGTTGATGGAAATTTCGCTTTATCTGTATCTGGAAATTCTGTGTTGGTAGCTTCTTATATAGGATATAATAGAATTGAAATTCAAGTTAAAGATCGTTCTGTTGTCGATATTACATTATCGGAGGATACGCAAGCATTGGAAGAGGTAGTTGTCGTTGGTTATAGTACCCAAAAGAAAGTAAACTTGACCGGTTCGGTTTCCACTGTTAATTTTGAAGAAATGTCATCGAGGCCTGTAACCGATGCCTCTCAAGCTCTTAGTAGTGCTTCACCAGGTCTTCAAATCATGCAAAGTTCTGGGCAACCTAATGCAGAGAGTTTTTCTTATAACATTCGCGGTGTCGGAACATTGAATTCTTCCAGCCCTCTTATTCTTGTTGATGGAATGGAACAAAGCATCAGTATGGTTAATCCTTCTGATATAGCCAATGTCTCTATCCTTAAAGATGCAGCTTCTTGTGCTATATATGGAAACCGTGGTGCTAACGGTGTTATCCTTATCACGACCAAAAACGGCATGGAAGGTAAAATTAGTGTGACGTATGATGGTACAGTCTCATATAATGAACCTTTCAAAATTGTTCATACAATTTCGGATTATGTTCAGTATATGAAATTGATGAATGAATCATCTAATAACTTGGGAAACTCCGATATGTTTTCTCAGAGTTCTATTGATCTTTGGGAAGCCGCTAAAGCTGATCCTAACGGAATTTCTGCTTCGGGTTATCCGAACTATGTCGCCTATCCCAATACTGACTGGTGGGATGAGATTTATACGAAGCAATGGATGCAGAAGCACACGATTTCACTCAATGGCAAGGAGAAGAAAACAGGTTATTCAATGAGCTTTTCCTATATAGATAATCCGGGTATCATGAAAAATACGGGATATAATCGCTATATGGGACGTGTGAACTTATATTCTGATATTACCGACTGGTTGCGGGTTGGAACTCGTACATCGGGAAATGTTACCGATCAAGAAGTCAGTGTTACCAGTTATAATGGGAGTAGCCATATCAATTCTATGAACACGGAAAAGATGGTTCCTTGTATATATCCGTATTATGATGGAAAATATGGTGCACCGGAAGGACCTGAAGAAGATCCGCAGTCGCATAACGGACTTTGGGATAATGTATTGAATGGGTTTGACAAATATTCACAGCTTTACACGGAGTGGTATGCTCAAGTCAAGTTTCTGAAATATTTTACATATAACTTTGATTTTTATTATCAGGATCTTCGCCGGGAGCGAAAAGTATCGGACGCTTCCATTGGAAAGTTCAGTTTTTCTAAGGGAGCTTATTCAACAGGAGCCAATGACCCGTCAACTCTTTATACTCGTATGTATTATACAAGGACGAATCGTACGAAGTTGAATCATTTACTTAATTATAACCAGTCTTTTGGCATTCATGATGTGTCGGCAATGGTTGGTTATGAGGAAGAAACGTATGATTACAGGGAGACGAATGTGAGTAAGCTGGGACTTACAGATGCCGCTGTAAATGACCTTAATGCCGCTACAACACCTTATTCGACGGCTGGTTATGGGACTGAATATGCTGCCCGTTCGGTGTTCGGACGTGCGAATTATGCTTATAAGAGCAGATATTTGCTTGAGTTTAACTTACGCTATGATGGCTCGTCGAGATTTTCTCCTGATTATCGCTGGGGAGCTTTCCCTTCTTTTTCGGCTGGTTGGCGTATGAATGAGGAGTCGTGGCTTAAACCGGTACAGTGGCTGACAAACTTAAAGCTTCGTGCTTCTTGGGGTAAGTTGGGTAACAATGCAATCGGTAATTATGATTGGCAGTCTGTATATTCGGCAGCAAATTATTCTACCGGTCAAGCTCTGACAAGTGGTATTGCCATCACTTCTATTGCCAATGCCGCTCTTACTTGGGAAGAGACAGCTGTTACCAATGTCGGTCTTGATTTTGGTTTCTTTGATAATAAATTGAATGGTAATATGGATGTTTATAATAAGTTGACTACCGGAATTCTGTACACTCCTGATATGTATATGGTAATGGGAAATGCGACTGCTCCGAAAGCGAATATTGCGGAAGTTACGAATAGGGGTATTGAATTGGAGCTCGGATGGAGGGATAATATCGGCAAGGATTTCAGCTATAGCATTAAAGGTCAGTTCTCTTTTAATAAAAATTTTGTCAGCAAATATAAAGGTAAATTGGAAAAAGGATGGAATAAGGAACATACGGAATATTCTACTAATATAGGAGATGTTTCTACTGGTAGTACTACGAGAGTTATCGAAGGACGTCAGATTAATGAGTTTTACCTTCCTAACGTTTATAACGGTAACGGCTCATATTTCAATGCGGACGGTACAGTCAATATAAATGGTGGTCCTAAAGATGGTATGATCCGTACGGAAAACGATATGCAATGGCTTCAAGCCATGCAAGCGGCAGGTTATACTTTCCAACCTTATAATAATATTGCTAAAAATGCACTTTGGTATGGCGAGTATATTTATGCAGATGCGAATGGGGATGGAGTTTATGGTAATTCATATGATTCTGAATTTCAGGGAATTTCAACAACTCCTAAATATAATTTTGGTATCCAGGCCAGTGCAAATTGGAAAGATTTCGATCTTTCTATGACTTGGGGTGGATCTGCTGGATTTAGTATTTATTACTATGGTAAGGCAAGGAATTCAAGTGAAACGACTTATGGTTATGCAATTCCGGATGCGGTAGCGAATGACCATTATTTCTATGATCCTGAAAATCCATCGGATCCGAGAACCAATCTGTCTTCAAAACAACCCCGTTTAGTTAATGTATCGGGAGCTCAGAGTTCGGCAAGTTCTTCGCTTCATTTGGAGAAAGGGAATTTCATTAAACTTAGAAATTTGACTTTAGGATATACAATGCCTAAAAGTATTTCTAAAAAGTTCTATGTTGAAAGACTTCGTGTTTATGCTTCCGGAGAGAATCTTTTTGCGATTACTGGCTTTTCCGGTATGGATCCTGAAATGCGTGTTAGCATGGGATATTCTACTATGCGTCAGTATGCATTTGGTATTAATTTAACATTCTAATTATTTTGGAAACAGCTAATATATTGAAAATATGAAAAATTTATTCAGAAAAATAGCTATCATCGGAACTTTATGGGGTATGTTGTTTGGTTTAGGAGGATGTGCCGGCGATCTTCTTGATACATCTCCAAGTTATAGTTTTTCGAGTTCAAATGTGTGGACCAGCCCTATTCTTGCCCGTGCGGCTGTGATGGGTGTATATAATGAACTGTATGAGAAATTCTCTAAAAATTACGATAGCCCTTCTATTGGTATCCCGTTCGATGCCTGGTCATCTGTAATGGATATCGATATGAACTGGAAAAATAATTGTTTTGTGATTTCTGGTTCTTGTACGCCTTCGAATGGAAATGTCGGTAATCATTATAAATATTATTATACGATTGTGTATAGGGCTAATGATGTTATCAACAACATTGATAATGTCCCGGAAATGGAGGACGGCGAGAAAGCGCGACTGAAAGCCGAATGTAAATTTCTGCGTGCTTGGGCATATTATCATTTGAATGTTTTGTGGAGAGGTGTTCCTATCTATACGGAAAATGTGGAGAGTTCGGAAGCAACCAAAGCGCGTTCATCGGAAGCTGAAGTATGGAAGCAAGTTCTTTCAGATCTTACGGATTGTATTAATGAGCCTAATCTTCCCGGTAAATATGCTCAAGGTAATAGTAGTTATGGACGTATAACAAAAGGTGCTGCTTATGCTTTCAGAGGTTATGCTTATCAGTTTATGGGAGATTATGCTAAGGCTCTTGTAGACTTTGAAGCAATTGAAGGACTTGGATATTCACTTTACAGTCCGAGTAACGGCGTAAAAGGAAACAGAGATTTCTTTCAGCTCTTTAAACCGGCTAATGAGCAGTGCGATGAGATGATTTTTTCAGTACAGTGTGTTGAGACAAGTGGGATGGGAAACCCGAGAGGAATCAATTATGGTAATCGTTGTACGGGTGGTTCTGCTTGGAACAATTATCTCCCGAATCCTGCTTTTGTGGAAATGTATGAGTGTGCGGACGGCTCCGAATTTGATTGGGAAAAATATTGTCCCGGATGGCATTCAATGATCCCCAGGAAAGGGTTGCTTTCTTTCTGCGTGACGGACTTCAATCCGGTAAAGGAGAATGGGGAACAACTGAAGCGACTTCTAATTATCAGGCTCTTTATAATAATATGGTTTCTTATGGTGCCGATATGAGCAAATATTTGGATCAAGGGAATGAGGCGAGAATACGTCAGGCATATGAAGATCGTGATCCGCGCCTGATGCAATCGATTATAACTCCTTACTCGACTTACGACGGGAATCAGGCAGGTGTAGGAAATCATACCTGGACCCTCCGCTGGCCGTACATTCTGGATGCTGGAGAACCTTATGATATCCGTACAGACACAAATTCTAAATTTTATTATCTTTGGAGGAAATATGTAACAGAGAATGATGAATGTACGACTCGTTGGGTATATTCCGAAGATATTATACTTTGCCGTTATGCTGAAATTCTTCTTAGGAGGGCTGAATGTTTAAATGAGTTAGGCAGGACGAGTGAGGCTGTTGCTTTTGTAAATAAAGTAAGACAGCGTGTTGGACATGTTCTTCTTAATGATCAGGCTTATCCTGCGACTGTTGTGAGTGGACAAGAGAATATGCGGCAACGCATTCGTAAAGAATTTTATGTTGAACTTGGAGGTGAAGACTCTATGTTCTTTAACGAACTTCGTTGGGGTACATGGTACGACAGGAAGTTTAAGGATCATTCTTCCGGACAGGTAGGAGAACTTAATACGAATGGTTTGATGCAGATTTGGGGCGAGACTACTTACAAGCATCTTAGCGTTGGTGAACAGATAAAGATTTGGCCGATCCCAGCAAAGGAAAGAGAGATGAATTCAAATCTTACGCAGAATCCGGGTTGGCAGGATTAATCTGTAAAATGTGAATAGCGAAAATAAGAGGTATAAAATGAAAGGTTTATATCTCTTATTATTTACATCATATAAAATATCTATATCATGAAACGAAGAGCATTTTTAACGACTAGTGCAACATCGCTTGCAGGTTTAGTATTTGGAAGCCGATTGTCCTATTTATCTGAATCGAACCTGGAGAAAAAATATTCAATCGTATTGTTAGGTGATACACACTTTGATACGGAACCGGCCAGTGTGTATCATGCAGACTATAATGAACCGGTAGAATGGTTGAATCGGGTACAGCGTGCTGAATTTGCCCGTAATGGGGAAATGTGGCGAGAGCGTTGCCCTTTGTTACTTAAACGGGCTGCCCAACTGATTGGCACTGACACCAAAATGGTATTTCAATTGGGCGACTTGATTCAAGGAGATTGCGGTAATCCGGAGGTTCACAAAAAAATGTTAGATGACGTGATGAACCGCTTTAAGTCAGAACTTCATGGTTTGCCTTTTGTGACTGTAACGGGTAATCATGATATCCGTGGAACGAACGCAAAAGAGGCTTATCATACTTATATGCCGGAACGGATGTCTGAGGAATTAGGAAAGCCCATTACGCATACGAACTTTTTTTTCACGATCGGCGATGATGCATATATTGTATTGGATTTTAATGATCCGGATGATACACTCATTGATCAGATGCTAAAAGAGTGTGAAGGAGCTCGACATACATTCGTATTGACTCACGGTCCGGTTCTGCCCTATGACGGAGGAAGTTGCCGATGGTTCTTCCACGGAGGGAAGTCGGCTGAAGAGACTGCTGCGCGTAGACATTTTCGTAAAGTATTTGCCCAGCGGAACGTCTTGTGTATCTGTGGGCATATTCATACGACTGAACTGGCTGATTGGCATGGGATGGTGGCCGTATTACACAAATGACGGTCAATAGTGTCTGGTCTAAACCGGAATTAGGAACCTATTCTTGTACGTCGGATCAGCCGCAGGGTTATGGTAATATTCACGAAATGGCTAAATACAAGAAAAAAGAGGATGGATCCAAATATGAGGACGACAGTGGACTGTTGAATGAATATAAACCAGGTCTGAAAACTACATCCGTTCGATTTCGGCAGGCTCTTATAAAATGAATGTTTCTGACCGGCATGTGACTATCGATTTCTATGCTGGTAATTCAAAGAAGATTAGTAAACATTTCGTGCTAAGGTGATAAACGTGTACTCATCCGGATATGGCTTTATTGAATGTGACGCGAAAGTAGGATGAAATTTTACGAGCGAAAATTAAATAATTATTCAAATGAGAAAGAGTGTATTTTTATTGTCATTGTTTGTTTTGCCATTGTATATGTTGTTACAAGCACAGGAAAAAACGGTACCTTTTTGGGGTAAGCAGGAAGTGTACCTGATTAATCAAACTGAAAAAACGTTCCATCTGGTAGACGCTCTCTTAAAAGAGAATCCTCCTTCTTCTGGTAATCCGGCATTGGCTCGTAAAGCAGCATTGCAATTATTGGATGGCATATTCCATGATACGCGTTTGGATGGTAGTGGAACGCTTTCGCAGTTTATGGAATCTCGTTTGGGTGGACTTTTGGAAAATATGCAGAAACCTTTGGAAGAGGGTATGAAAGTGTATAAACTTTATAATGACGGATTTATCGTAAAGACAAAAAGTATCGCTGTTGCTTTTGACTTGTATCGTGGGGGAGCGATGAAGGAATCTTCTTCTTTGATTTCGGATAAAACGATGCAAGCTATTGTTGCTCAGTGCGACATTATGTTCCTTTCTCATAATCATCCGGACCATATAGATCCGGTTGTCGTAAAGATGTTTACAGATATGGGAAAACAGGTGATTGCTCCGAACAATAGTTTGGTAGGAAATGAATTGGTGACCCACATTCGTTCAGAGCAGATTATCGATAGGGAATTTAAAACAAAGGGGGGCAAACTGGATGTAAAAATATTACCAGGGCATCAAAGTGAACTGATTAACAATATCCATGTAGTGACGACTCCTGAAGGCTTTACTTTCGCACATACAGGTGATCAGTATAATGAAGAGGACTTGACGTGGTTATTTGATGTGAAAACAAAAATTCCTGCATTGGATGTTTTGTTGATCAATTGTTGGGCGAATCGTTTGTCCGATACAATTGAAGGATTCGATCCAAAATTCGTGATTACAGGGCATGAAAATGAATTAGGACATGCGATTGATCATCGTGAGTCCTATTGGACTTCATTTATTAAATTGGAGGACGTTAAAAGGCCCAGTTGCTTAATGACGTGGGGAGAGACCTATTGGTATAAACGATAGCTTGATTTTTATTAACTATTATCCGGATTTCTGAATATGCAGGAATCCGGATAAGGTGCTATTTGGGTTCTGTTTTTATTTAAAAGTTGGCATGTTTTCGTTAGTCAGGTGCAATTTGCCATATGATAAATTACAATAACCTCTTTTTGTGTCCTTTTTCTATTTTACTTGAAGTTTCAGTTTGTTTTCATCTTGCTTTGTGCTCTGATTTCGGTACTTAAGGCTGATTGCGAACGTTATGAAGTTGGCATATTGTCCGAATATTGGCTCCGTTTTGTCAGCCAGAACTGAAAAAACGCAACAATGTGGTAAACCTTAACTGCCGGAGAATCGAATATTTGCAGGCAAGGTCGAGACATAGGCCATTTGTGGAAAAATTTTTTTCGTCTTTTCGCCGTGAGGTGCGCAGGAATTTACCACGACGACCGTCTTTGTAGTTGTGAACTGCCTGGTTCATGGGTAACGACAACCGTTTTTATGGCGATGAAGTCTTTTATCATGGCGGTGGCGACCGTCTTTGTGGTGATAAACGGCAAATAGATGGAGAAAAACTCGCTTTTCCCAAGAAAAAGCGATGTCTGAATTTATTCTATCGTTGAGTTATCCTAATGTTAAATAAATCATTAATTACAATAAGGGGAGGGAGATAAGATGCCAATTGAAAGGTATTTATTCGTTCAGCACACAAAATGAACTTTTTCTTTCAATCGTTAAAAAGCCTCCTATAAGTAAAAATATAACTTTTCCGTAAGTAGTTTTCCCGAATAAATCGTCTATACTTGTAGAAACGTTTCTTTGTTAGCATGTGTTATGGATAGACCGAAGGAGGATGATCGAGAGTTGATTCAGTTCAAGGAGTTATATAAATCAAATGCTCCGATGCTGATTTTTTATGCAGGAAAGTATGTAAATGCTATTACTGCAGAGGATCTGGTGCAGGATGTGTTTCTTAAAGTCTGGCAAAAGAGGACTTTTTTGTTCCTGAAAGAAGGGATTAAAACTTATTTGTATCGCTCCGTTCAACATGCCTGTTTAGATTATCTGAAGCATCAGGAGGTAAAAGGTGATTATATTAATGCCGTCACTACCAAATTAAAAATAGAAGAGATATATTACAATGACGATCCGCAATCCTTGTTTGCGGAAGACGAGCGCCTGGAGCTTATCTATAAAGAGATGGATAAGTTGCCGGATAAGTGTCGTGAAATCTTTACAATGTCCTATCTGGAAGAACGAAAAACTTCGGAAATAGCTGTACTGCTTAATATTTCCACTCGTACGGTGGAGGCACAACTTTATAAGGCATTGAAGATTTTACGGGGTATTTTGCTTAGCTGTTTGATTTTTCTTTCAAATTTTTGAGAATTGCGTAAGTAGATCTGAAGAGATAATCGTGTATAATATAAACGAACATCGGAATGTCTGAAAAATATAACATAGAAGAATTAATAATCCGTTTTTTGCAACAGGATATAAATGAAGAAGAGCTTCATTATTTAGAGTCCTGGCTGGAAGAAGATGCGGAACATAAATCTTATTTCTTTGGGCTGAAAAGCATATCAGATTCCAGTCGACGTTCCTTTTTCTTAAAGGAAGAGGTAAATGAGGCAAGTTGGCAACGAATGCTTGCACGCATAGAAAAACACCAAGAGAAGAACCCTTCCCTTGGCAAATCACGAACACGTGATTTATGGTTTTCATGTGTAAAATATGCAGCCATTATAATCTTTGCAATTGGTGCTGGTTGGGGAATTCATGAGTTCCAAAGAAAGATACATCGGTCTGACTTAGCAGAAAAGGACTTAGTATATAATGAAATACATGTCCAAAAAGGTGGACGCGCCAATACAGTGCTTCTCTCGGATGGAAGTAAGGTTATTTTGAATGCAGCCACTACTTTTCGCTATCCTACCAGTTTTGATGGGGAAAAACGCCAGGTTTATTTGGATGGAGAAGCTTATTTTGAAGTATCCAAAAACTCAGAGAAACCCTTCGTCGTTAAATTGAAAAAGCAAGAAATAACAGTATTGGGGACAATTTTTAATGTTCAGGCTTATGGTCATGAATCGTATAGCGAAGTGACACTTTTGACAGGCCGGATTTTGTTGGAAGCATTCAACGAAAGAGGAGAATCTATGAGCCGTATGTATTTAAAACCTGATCAGAAAGCATTGTCTGATAATTCGACAGGATCAGTCTTTTTACAAGAAGTCAATGCATCGTTGTCAAATGCCTGGATTAATGGAGAATATAAGTTTAAGGATGAACCATTGGCCTCTATCGTAAAACGTTTGGAAAATTATTACAATGTGAATATACATCTGGATGATAAACGTTTAGAAAAAATCAGATATACGGGTACATTTTCGTTGGATCAGGATATCTTGGATGTGTTCCGAATTATTGATTATGAAAAGCAATTCACTTTTAAACGAGTGAAAAAGGATATATTCATAACAAGTAAATAATTTGTCAAATCATTAAATCTGATAGCCTATGCATAAAGTTTCAGTTATTTAAAAACAGAATCGGAAAATGATTGCGACATTTCCCGATTCAAAATTCATTTTTAATTAGTTAACCGTTCTCTTTCGCTCTTGTCTGGAAAACGTTGCGAACGAGACAATTTAATAATAAAAACATCCAAATGTATGAAAAAAGAACGAGATGACAGTCGATTACTGTCACTAAAAATTACACGTATTATGAAAATCACGGCAATACTTATTTTGGCGGGTATTCTTCAGGTGTCTGCAGTAACGTACGCTCAGGAGCATCGTATTTCTGTTGCAGTGGAAAACGGGACATTTTATGATGTTGTTTCACAAATAGAAAAGCAGTCTGAATTTATGTTTTTCTATAAAAGTGAGGAAATTGACAATAATCAGCGAATCAATTTGAAGGTTAAGGATAAGCTGGTTTCAGAAATACTTAGTGAAATTACAAAAAACAATAATCTGACTTACAAGATTACAGGTAAACATATTATTATAACGAAGGCTACAACAACTTCCCAAGCTCTTCGCAAGATTACAGGGATAATTACGGATGAAAACGGGGAGCCAATTATCGGAGCTAATATTGTGGAAAAAGGAACTACCAATGGAACCATTACAGATATTGACGGACGTTTCTCTTTGGATGTAGCGGATAAATCTGTATTAATAGTCTCTTATATTGGTTATGATACACAGACCATTTCTGTAACATCAAAAAGTTCATATAATATCAAGTTAGCAGAAGATACAAAAGCATTGGAAGAAGTTGTCGTGATCGGCTACGGTTCCGCGCGTAAAAAGGATGTAACAGGAGCATTAACTCGTGTAAATGTTACGGAAAAAGAGACAAGTCCGAATGTTAATGCTGTTCAGGCATTACGAGGTAGTGTCGCTGGTTTAAGAGTTATTGATACAGGTATGGCTGGTGCTGATGGAAATATTCAGATCCGAGGAACTGCCTCTATTACTGCTAGTAATGAGCCTTTAATTGTTTTAGATGGCGTTCCTTTTTCTGGAGGGAAACTTTCGGACATAAATACCAATGATATTGAATCTATGGATGTATTGAAAGATGCAAGCTCTACTGCAATTTATGGTTCTCGGGGTGCGAATGGAGTTATTATGATTACGACTAAAAAAGGGACAACTTCCAAACCAAGATTAAATTATAATGGTTATGTCGGTTTTTCTGATTTTGCCCATATGCCTAAAATGATGGGACCTGATCGTTATTTGCAATTAAGAAAAGATGCAGAGGCTTACATGGACCAACCTTGGCCATTCCCTACTCTTGAAGAAGAAAATATTAAAGCAGGGCGTACAATCGATACATGGGATGTTATCAAACAAAGTGCCCCAATGACGGAACACGAACTTAGTGTTTCAGGTAAAGGAGAGCAAATGACTTATTATTTGTCCGGAGCTTATACAAACCAGAAGTCTGCTTTGGCTGGTGATAAATTTGAGCGTTTGTCTGTCCGGGCAAATTTCGATATAGATATTACAAAATGGCTAAAGATTGGAACAAACTCAAGTTTTGCTATGAAAGACTATTCTGGAAATAAAGCAGATTGGGGTATTGCCGGTTGGCTGAGTCCTTTTTCTTCTTTACGGTATGACGATGGTAGTTTGCGTAAATTACCGTCAGGGGATGGTATGATTACTAATCCATTATGGAAAGTGGAAATGGAGGATAATAAAGAAGTCAGTTATAGTCTGACTAATAACAATTATATGACTGTTCAATTACCTATTAAGGGGCTAAGTTATCAGATGAATGTAGCAAATAATCTGCGTTTTAAAGAACTTGATAATTATATCCCGTCATACGATCGTGACGGATTTTCGTGGCTTGGAAGTGGTAATAAAGAACATTCTTTTAGGCATGATTTGATTTTTGAAAATATATTGAAGTATAACAATACGTTTGCGGAAGTCCATAATGTGGATGTAACTCTTATGTATGGATATGAACAAAGTAAATGGAGTTCGTCTACTTTAGGGAGTAGTAATATTTTTAATGATGCACTTGGCTATAATAGTTTGGGGATTGGTGAAAACCAAACAGCAAAGTCAGGAGCTGGCAAATCTGCAGCTGTATCCAGTATGGCTCGTGTCGGTTATCGTTTTTCAGATAGATATATGATTAATTTGACTGTCCGTAATGATGGTTTTTCTGCTTTTGGTGCAGATAAAAAGTATGGAACTTTTCCTTCTGTGGGATTAGGATGGGCTGTTTCACAGGAGAAGTTTATGAAAAATATTTCATGGATTAATTATCTGAAATTACGTTTATCATGGGGGAAGAATGGTAATCGTGGTATTGATAGTTATACTTCTTTGAGTAATATGGATTTAACGCAGTTGTATATGGTGACGGAGGAAGTTCTTCTATTGGTTTATATCCAACCTCTATGGCAAATCCGGATTTAGGATGGGAAACGTCTTCGTCATATAATCTGGGAGTTGATTTCAGTGTATTCAATAGTCGAATCAGTGGTGCTTTAGATGTTTATACGACAAAGACTACGGATTTATTATTAAAGGTTCGTATCCCGAATATGTCTGGTTATGAGACTTTTCTATCAAATATTGGAGAAACATCGAATAAGGGTATTGAAATAACTATCAATACGGAAAATATTAAGACAAAGGACTTTTCATGGAATTCTACTTTAGTTTTCTCTTCTAACTTTAATAAAATACTTCATCTTACTGGTGAAGATTTGAATGGAGATGGAAAGGAAGATGATGATTTGGCTTCCAAATGGTTTATCGGTTATTCTTTGGGTTCTAATTATGATTATGTTTTTGATGGTATTTGGCAGGAAGGTGATGACTTTTCTATTGATAAATCGGCTAGGCCCGGAGATATAAAGTTTAAAGATCTTAGTGGAAACGGTTCGATTGGTCCGGAAGACCGTATGGTATTGCATAATAATCGTCCTAAAGCGATGATCTCATTGAATAATAGTTTTAGGTATAAGGATTTTTCTTTATCATTTTTGTTGGATGCTCGTTTGGGAGGATATGCTCCAAATGCTTGGACAAACCCTGGTACGAATCAGTATAACAGGACAAATCAGTTAGATTTACCATACTGGACTCCGGAAAATCCGAGAAATGATCGTCCGAGTGTTGGATATTCAAATCCAAGAAGCTATGGATTTTATGAAAAACTCAGTTATTTGAGATTTCAAGATATTTCATTGTCATATGACCTGCCGAAAAATCTTATCCAGAAGATATCATTAAGTAATCTGAAAGTCTATATCAGTGGAAAGAATATTGCAACTTGGACGAATTGGAATGGTTGGGATCCCGAACATGCGACTGGGGGACGTAGTGCGAAGAATGGTCCTTTATTAAGATCGTGGATCTTCGGATTACAAATTAGTTTATAACATTAAATTTCAGTAAATATGAAAAATATAATAAATAAAGGTTCAATTCTTGCATTTATTTTGGTGCTTGCTTGCTTTGTTTCTTGTAACGATAGTTACCTTGAAGAAAAGCCGATGGATAAATTTAGTCCGGAAAACTTATTAACATCAAAGGCCGGTTTTGAAACAGTTATTGTTTCTCTTCATTCTTACGCAAGAGATGAGCCAATCTGTCAACAAATGATGAACCGATGAATCAGGGTACAGATGTTGGCTATTCTGGTGTACCGGATGGACGGTTCTTTAATGATTATAGTATTATCTTGCCTGAGCATGCTGCCCCTAAAAATATGTGGGATTGGGCATATACTAAAATGCTCAAGAATGCAAATCTAATTATTTCCAGAGCTGATAATCCAGATGTTGCATGGACTGAAGAGGAAAAAAATGAAATTTTGGCGGAAGCTAAGTTCTTTAGAGGGTATACATATAATGCATTGATAAACCTATTTGGAGGTGTACCTATTGTTGATAAAGAAGAATCAAGTCCTCGTTTTGATTACAAACGGGCTTCCAGAAAAGAAGTTTTAGAGTTTATTCAATCGGATTTGGAATTTGCTGCGACTTATTTACCGATAGTATCTTCAGATGCAAGTAAGGATGGAAGAATTTTTAGAGCAGCTGCAAATCATTTATTATCAGAAATTTATATTAGTTTGGGATTAGAAACGGGTGATCAAAATTTTTTTGATAAATCAATAAATGCCGCTTCCAAAATAATAAATGGAGATTGTGGGAGATATGAACTTGTGTCAAAACGATTTGGTGATACGAGCCGCTCTGGTGATTATTATTCAGATTTGTTTTGGACTAACCAACAAAATAGAGCATCAGGTAATTTGGAAGGTATTTGGGTTATGCAATATGATTATTTAACACCTGGGGCAGGAGATAAAAAAAATATTGATCTTCGTTTATGGGGACCCAGTCTTGATTTTGTTACATTCCCTGATGGGAAAAAGATGCTGGTGTGCGATTCATTGGGACGTATGTCTGGTGGTATTGTACGTCCAACAAATCATGCTAATTATGAGATTTGGTCTGATCCGAATGACATGCGCCATTCTGTTCATAATTTTAAAAGTCGATTTTGGATGAATAATCCAGATTCAGAATACTTTGGAATGGAGGTTGTTTTGACGAAGAAAGAGGATGGGAAGATGTATATCACTTTGCCTGATGGAAGTGTTACAAATTCAGTTGTAGATACAACAAGAAATTTTTATCCTTATTTCCGTAAAATAGAGGGACTTATGCCTTGGGGAAATATGGAAGGTAGGACTATGAATGATAGGTATAAAATGCGCCTTTCCGAGACTTATTTACTTAGAGCGGAGGCTTATCTCCATAAAGGAGATAAAGTAAATGCCGCTGCTGATATTAATGTTGTTCGAAAGAGAGCACAAGCTTCTCCGGTTGATCCTGCTGATGTAAACATTGATTACATTTTGGATGAACGAATGAGAGAACTAATTATCGAAGAACCGAGACGAAGGACATTGGTTAGACTTCGTAAAATGTATGAGAGAACTATGAAGTATAATTATAGAGTGAAAAATAATATGCAGCCCTATCATGAATTATGGCCGATACCTCAAAAAGCAATTGATGCTAATACGGCTATAAAAATTGAGCAAAATCCCGGCTACCCCGGTGCAGCCGAGTAAATAATACAAATGAGGAAACGGGAGTCTTCCTGCTTCCTCATAGTTTATAACACGATTAATAATAATAGGTATGCAAAAAGTATTTCGAGTTGTTTATATGATGCTTATATGCCAGGCTTTTATTTCTTTTTCGCTTCTTGCACAGAAAAAGGATTTTGTACTGGTTGAAGCAGAGAGTTTTAATGAAAAAGGTGGATGGGTATTGGACCAGCAGTTTATGGATCAGATGGGATCTCCTTTCCTGTTGGCTCACGGCATAGGAAAGCCGGTGCAAGATGCTTCAACGGAAGTAATGATTCCGAAAAAAGGGACTTGGCATGTATATGCTCGTACCTGGAATTGGTGTTCTCCCTGGAAGGTGAAAGAGGCCCCAGGTAGATTTAAAATTGCTGTAAACGGAGCGGTTCTGGATAATGAATTGGGAATGGGGACACAATGGGATTGGGAATATGCCGGAAGTGTTGAGATAAAAAATAAGAGTAATTCTGTTACATTGAAAGACTTAACCGGATTTGAGGGACGATGTGATGCGATCCTTTTTACAAAGGACAAAAATGTCGTTATCCCTAACCGGAAAGAAGATTTGTCGGCATTCAGAAAACAGCTGTTGAATATCCCGGCTAAACCGGAAGATGGAGGGCATTATGATCTCGTCGTAGTTGGAGCCGGTACAGCTGGATTGAGTGCAGCGATCAAGGGAGCGCGGGAAGGTTTGAAAGTTGCGTTGATTAATAACCGTCCCGTTCCGGGAGGAAACAACAGTACCGAGATAAGAGTGGTTGCCAGCGGGGAGATGAATGTAAAGCCGTATACTGCTTTGGGAAATGTAATTAGAGAAATACGGAATGTATATAGTAAGGAAGATCAGGTTATTGAAATGATACAAACAGAGAAAACGTTGTCCTATTTTCCAAATATGCATGTGTTTGCAGTTTCCAAAGAAGGCAAGCAGATAAAGTCTGTGACCGCTAAACATATTGAGAATGGAAAAGAGATAGAGTTCTTTTCTTCATTATTTGTCGATTGTTCTGGTGATGGAAATTTAGGTTATCTGGCGGGTGCTGAATATCGTGTGGGGCGCGAGATGAGGCAGGAAACAAGAGAAACATTGGCTCCTGACAGGCCGGATAATATGGTGTTGGGTGCGACAATTTCATGGAAAAGTAAAGTGATGCCGGCTGAAGTATCATTTCCGAGATGCGAATGGGCGATACAGTTTAATGATGAATCTTGTGAAAAAGTTATTTCTGGTAGTAACTGGTGGGAAAGCGGTTTCCGTTATGATCAGGTAAATGATGCAGAATATATCCGGGATTATCTGTTTCGTGCTATCTATGGGAACTGGGCTTTCCTGAAAAACGATAGTAAGTTTAGGAAAGAATATGCAAACCGAGAACTGGATATGATGACTTACATTGCCGGAAAGCGGGAATCACGCCGTCTGGTGGGAGATGTATTTTTTGTACAACAAGATATAGAGAAGGAGTATGTAAAGTATGATGACGCTGTTGTAATAGGAACTTATTCGATAGATCAGCATTTTCCGACTCCTAAAAATACATTCTTTTTCCCGGGAGAGGAATTTATTTCAACAATGAAACACTATTTTAATGATTTGGGAACTCCCCGACGTTATCTGCGCGACGATCAGGTTCCACCTCCTTATCGTATTCCTTATCGCTGTCTATATTCGGTGAATGTAGACAATTTGTTTATGGCTGGAAGAAATATAAGTGTTTCACATATAGCATTGTCTTCTACCCGTGTACAGAATACGACCGGTATGATGGGGGAAGTCGTTGCGGTAGCAGCAGCGCTTTGTAAAAAATACAATTGTTTGCCACGTGAGGTATATACCAAGCATTTGAATGAATTGTTGGACTCATTGAAATAGGATTATCATGATGAACAGACGAACTTTCTTAAAGCAGACTGGTGCTTTTTCCGCTGCGCTATTTCTACCGGCGTGTCTGAATAAGGTGAAGGAAGAGAAGAAAAAACCATACCTATTAGTCGTTTCCGGCTGGCAGGATGTGAATATTGGGGATATTGCCCATACGCCGGGTTTGCTGTATATCTTGCAAACGCACTTGCCTGAAGCAACGATTACTTTATGGAAACGGAGCAAAAGCGAGAAGGTGGAAGCGTTATTGAAGAAGAATTTCCCGGAGATAGAGATTCTTTACGGCAATCCGGATAAAGATTTTACGATTACGGATAGTAGCTTCTGGAGGCTATCAATCGTGCTGATGTCTTTATTCATGGATCGGGGCCATCGGTTGTGGCGGCCAACTGTTTGGAGGCTTGGCGTAAAATTACGGATAAACCTTTCGGAACCTACGGAACAACGATTCAGGATATATCTCCTTCATTGAAGAATCTGTTGAACGATGCATCGTTTGTTTTTACTCGCGAGACAGCTTCGATAAGAAAATTGAGGGAAGCGAGAGTAACGAAGCCTGAAATCCGTTTTGTTCCGGATGCTACTTTCGCTTTGAATATCCAGGACGAAGAGAATGCCCGTTCTTTCTTAATGGCCAATAATCTGGAAGACCGTAAGTTTATTTGTGTGATTCCCCGGTTGCGGAAAACACCGTACTGGCTGATCCGCAGGAAAAGCTACACGGAGGAACAGATCGTAGAAATAACGGCATTGAATGACAAATGGAAAGAGGTCGACCATGCCAAAGCTCGTGAAGCAATCGTCCGTTGGGTGAGGGAAACAGGGAATAAGGTTCTTGTTTGCCCGGAAATGACTTATCAGGTTGATATTATGGATGAACTTTTGATTGATCCGTTACCGGATGATGTTCAAAAGAATGTCGTCAAACGTGGTTATTGGTTACCGGATGAGGCTGCTTCTTTGTATAGCAAGGCCTTCTGTGTTCTTAGTTTTGAATGCCATTCCCCTATTATCTCTTTGCGGAATGGGACACCTGCATTTTATCTCCGACAGCCGGAAGATACGATAAAAGGACAAATGTATTATGATTTAGGTTTTAATAATTGGGTGTTTGAGATTAACGACACGACAGGAAAACAGATTGCCGACCGTTTGATGGAAGTTTATTCTGACTACAACAGTGCGCAAGCATATCGTAAACAAGGAATGGATAATGCTTCTAAGCTGTTTGATATGGGGATAAAAATCGTTTCTCAATTCTTATAAATAGATCTGGGAATATCCTTTTGAAGTGTATATTCCTCCCTAAAAAGACTTACATATTCAAGAGCAAAGATGTACATTTTTGTTTTTGAATATGTAAGTCTTTTGTTTTTCTGGATAGGGGGGATTATTTCTTTTTGTCCCTCTTTATAGGTGAATCTATTTTTTTTCGTTACATTAGCACCTGTTTTTAATAACTCAGTTAATGATTAAGAATTAATACCTTATGAAACACATTCTTTTACTTCTCTTATCGTTCTTTGCACCCGTGGTATGGGGGCAGCAGGTAGAACAGTTCAAGCTCTGGCCGGATAAGCCGGAAGCGGGCGAGGCGGAAATCTTTGTTTATCATCCGGCGAAGAACGGGAAATTGGCACCAGCAGTGCTAATTTGTCCAGGTGGCGGATATAGAGGGCTGGCAATAAACCATGAAGGGCATGATATGGCGAAATGGTACGCTTCTAACGGGTTTGTTGCAGTCGTTCTAAAATACAGGATGCCGGAAGGCATACATACGATCCCGTTGAGTGATGCGGAGAAAGCGATGTCCGTCATTAGGGGTAATGCAACCAAATGGAATCTGGATGCGAATAAGGTCGGAGTGATCGGATCGTCAGCAGGCGGACATTTAGCAGCTTCACTCAGCACGCTTGCGGCAGATGCCAACCGGCCGGACTTTGCGATCCTTTATTATCCGGTGATCAGCTTCGATAATATGACTACACATGGTGGTTCCAAAAAGAATCTTTTAGGGAAAGATATTGAGAATAAGGAGTTGGTAGACCGCTATTCTTTGCAGAAACAGGTGGACGATAAGACACCGAAGACTTTGCTTCTGCTGAGTGATGACGATCAGACCGTTCCTCCGTTGAATTCTATCCTTTATTATATGGCACTGAATGAACACCATATCCCGACTTCCCTCTATATGTTCCCCAGCGGAGGACACGGTTGGGGGTTCCGGTATGACTTCACCTATTATCAGGAAGTGAAAGACCTGATACAGAAATGGCTTACCTATATAAAAATCACCGATTAATCTACCTGATATCATGAAACCGATTACATTATTACTGGCCGCAGGCTCCCTGCTGCTGAGTGCACAAGGGTTGTCCGCACAGACGGATCATTCCGAAAAAAAGGAATATTGGAACGCAAATACCCTGTTGATCCCTTATCGGCTACCGCCTGCTCCCGCAGGTACAAGCCGACCTATATAGACCTGGACGGAGACGGCGATCCGGATATCCTGCGTACGGTGACGGCCAACGGCATTCCGGTGCAATGGATCGATGACGACGACGATATGCAGTACGGCGACCTGGAAGGCGATACCGATAACGACTGCCTGATGATAGACCGTAATAAAGACGGCGTCTACGGAGGTTACGGCGATCTTATCATCGACTGGGTAGGCGAAGATGAAGACGGTAATCCAGCCATGCAGGTTGTGGTCGATAATATCCCCGAAGCAAACCGGATGAAGACCGGCAACGGACATTATATGTGGGTAGTGGATACGGATAAGGACGACGTGTTCAACTATATCGACTGGAATACGTTCACTCTCCGCTGCTGGATACATAACGGCCTGTCGGATTTCTACGAAGATTATAACGGGAGGAGTACTTTCATGAAGATACACAGTACGACCGAACGCGTGAACGATGTCCGTATGAACTGGGAAAACCCATTCTTGTTCTATGATCCTGACAATGACGGGCTGACGGAGATGGCGATCCGCTTCTGCGACTCTCCCAAGATCGTGAAAGAGAACGGACAGGCAAATTCTGTCCTCTCCGGCAATATCGACTGGGTTTCTGTTTCGATGGATACGGATAACGACAATGCGTCGGGCAATGAATTCGACTTCGATATGACCATCCATTTTACAGGTCCCGGATTCAATTATGAAAATCAGAAACATATCAATAAGAACCTGCGTGGACTTCCCGAAGCCGATACGTTCTTTCTTGATGCCCGCTGGCGTAAGCTTCCGGAGCTGTTGTATCCGGATCATGATGCCGCCTGGGATCTGACATTCAAGAAAGGTAAATGGGATAAAGTTTGGTTTACCTACGATGAGGACGACGATTGCAACCGTTGGGAGCGCGTGGAGTTGTATCAGCCGCGGGATCCGTTCAAGGTGGGAAAGAACCAAGGTGGAATTGACAATAACGGACAGGCCGATCCGGCAGGTGACCGGGGCGAATGGGATGAGGACAATTCCGGTCACGGTCAGTTGTATGTCAGTCCGATAGATGGAAAGATTCACTTGTACGGAGCCGAATGGGGCTGTTGGCGTGTCGACCAGAATGCCCGTTACTATCAGGGAATGGGTGGAATCTATGATGGCTACGGGCCGAAACGTATCGAGACCGAGCCGACCGTGTTTCCGACTGTCAAGTATACGGATACGGACAATAACGGTTTTTTCGATCTGATGGAGTTTGACCTGGATGGCGACAAGGTATTCGAACAACGCCTTTCCATGAAAGAACTGGGGCTGGACGACCGCTGCCAGGTGATTAATACCGCTTCCATGAAGTACGAAGATTTTGTTGATCTCGAATCGAAAGTCTCCGATACCATGTGGAAGAATGCCGAGAAAGCGGTCGAAGTAGCAAAAGCTAAAAAACTGAATACTAAATGGTATGCTTTGATGTTGCAGCCAAAATCCACTCGCGAACGCTATCACTATGGCTTTTGGTTGCAGTTCTATCTGTACAATGATCTGAAGGATTTGGCCGAGCGGACGAACGACAAGGCATTGGCAAGCGTAATCGACAAAGCTTATTTGCAAGGCAAATGGGAGCTGATTAAATAATTTATTAACGTAAGAACAAGAATAGTATGAAAAACATTTCGAGAAGAACTGCCATTAAGACGGTATTGGCAGGAAGCGCAGCTATGGTTGTGTCCGGTGTGGAGGCAGCAGCTCCCGCAAAGAAGAAGAAGGTAGAGAAACCTGAACCACTGAAAGGTAATATTCGCCATTCTGTGAGTAAATGGTGTTTCGGCAGCTATCCGTTGGATGAATTTTGTGAGATTTGTAAAAACATAGGAATAGAATCGATTGAACTGCTCGACCCGAAAGATTGGCCAGTCGTGCAGAAACATGGTTTGACGGTTGCGATGGCGCAGGGTGCGGGTTTAGGTATCGATCGGGGGTTCAATGATCCCAAGCTGCATGACGAGCTGGTTGCCAGTTATGAACAGGTTATTCCAATGGTGGCCGAGGCCGGACTGACGAACCTGATCTGTTTCTCTGGTCGCCGGAACGGTGTGACCGACTTGCAGGGTTGGGAAAACTGCGAGAAAGGGCTGAAGCGTCTGATGCCGATAGCTGAAAAGTATAATGTCGTTCTGACGATGGAACTTCTGAACAGTATCGGGCATAAGGACTACCTGTGCGACCATACCGTTTGGGGAGCGGAATTGTGCCGCCGTATCGGTTCGCCGAACTTCAAACTGCTGTATGACATCTATCATATGCAGATCATGGAAGGAAACGTGATTGATCATATCCAGAAATATCACCAGTATTTTTCTCATATCCATACCGGAGGTGTTCCCGGTCGTGCGGAGATTGACGAAACACAGGAACTTTACTATCCAGCTATCATGAAAGCGATTGTGGAAACCGGTTATAAAGGTTTTGTCGGGCAGGAATTTGTCCCGAAGCAGGAAGACAAGATTGCCTCGCTTGAGAAATGTATTCGTATTTGTGATGTATAAACAGTTAAGTATGAAACGGATTGCTATTTATCCTCTGTTGTTGCTCTTCGCTTTGTGCGGGTGTAAGGGGAAAACCGGGACTTCACAGGTTGAGGATGTTTTTAAACCCGGTGAAATCTGGCCGGACAATAACGGTGTGCACATCAATGCTCATGGCGGGGGTATGTTGCAGCAAGGTGATACCTATTATTGGTTTGGCGAGCACAAAACGGAAGGTGAAGGGGGAAATGTAGCCCAGGTTGGCGTCCATTGTTATTCTTCCAAGGACTTATATAATTGGAAAGACGAGGGAATCGCCTTGTCTGTTTCGGACGACGAATCGAGTCCGATCGTAAAAGGTTGCATTCTGGAGCGTCCGAAGGTGATTTTCAATAAGAAGACGGGCAGGTATGTGATGTGGTTCCATCTCGAACCGAAAGGTGCCGGTTATACGGGAGCCAAAAGTGGTGTTGCTGTCAGCGAAAAGGTTACAGGACCGTACAAACTGCTTTCCGCCGATCGTCCGAACGCTGGTTTTTGGCCGAAGAATGTTTTGGATATCCATAAAGGCCAGGTTCCCGAAGAATCGAAGAAAGGTTTCGGTGGCGGTGGCTTGCCTGCCCATCCCGACACGCTGAATCTGTTAGGACGTGATTTCGAGAGCGGGCAAATGGCACGCGACATGAATCTATTTGTCGACGACGATGGAAAAGCGTACCATATTTATGCTTCGGAGGAGAACAGCACGTTGCATATTTCCGAACTGACGGACGATTATACGGCTTGTTCCGGCAATTATGCCCGTTTCTTTGTCGGCCGCTTTATGGAAGCGCCTGCCATGTTCAAGAAAGACGGCAAGTATTATCTGATCATGTCCGGTTGCACTGGTTGGGCCCCGAATCCGGGTCGTTCCGCTGTTGCATCCTCTATCTGGGGGCCGTGGAAAGAGTTGGCGAACCCGTTTGTGGGAGCCGATTCGGAAACCTCTTTCCATTCGCAAAGTACTTATGTGCTGCCTGTTCCCGGCAAGCCCGGCCAGTTCATCTATATGGGAGATCGCTGGACACCGGAGAATGCCATAGATGGCCGTTATATCTGGTTGCCTATCCGTTTTGAAGGAGAGCAGCCGGTTATCAACTGGGAGGATGAGTGGGCAATGGACAAGTAACAATTGACAGTTGGGGAGTGCGCGACATTTAATTGTCAATTGTCAATTCCCAATTGTCAATTGTTTTGTACTTTTGCAGCCGCATAAAAACACAAAAAGAATGAAACAGACATTGTCTATCAAATCCAACCTATTTATGGTTAGGGAATTAAGAGATTATTTGGGGATTGCTTTGGGGATGATCCTCTACGGTATAGGTTGGACCGTATTCCTGTTGCCAAACGATTTGCCTTCCGGGGCGGTACCGGGCATCGCTCCATTGTCTATTGGGGGACAGGTTTGCCGGTGCAATACACTTATTTTGCCATTAATGGCTTCCTTTTGTTGTTATCACTCAAGATATTGGGATGGAAGTTTAGTGTGAAGACGATTTTTGCCGTGTTTGTCCTGACCTTTTTCCTTTCCGTAATCCAGCAGTTGACGGCTGGACTCCAGCTTTTGCAGGATCAACCTTTCATGGCCTGTATCTTGGGCGCTATCTTTTGTGGAGGAGGTATTGGTGTTGCTTTTGCCTCGAATGGCAGTACAGGAGGGACGGATATCGTGGCAGCTATCGTCAATAAGTACCGGGATGTCAGCTTAGGGCGTATGGTGATGCTCTGCGATATGATCATCATTGCATCCAGTTATTTTGTGCTGCACGATTTGGAGAAGGTGGTCTATGGTTATGTAACCTTGTTTGTTACAGGATATATGATCGACCAGGTGGTCAACAGCTCTCGTCAGTCGGTCCAGTTCTTTATTATTTCCAGCAAGTATGAAGAGATCGGCAGGGAGATTAATGCTTTGCACAGGGGAGTGACTGTAATCGATGGGACCGGACTTTATACAGGGAAGCAAGTGAAGATGATGTTTGTCTTAGCAAAAAAGAGTCAATCTAATACGATTTTCCAAATCATCAATGATATTGATCCGAGAGCTTTCGTCTCGCAGAGTGCCGTTATTGGTGTATACGGGGAAGGATTCGACCATTTCAAAGTGAAGAAGAAAACGAATTAAATCTCTTTTTTGACATGGATTACGCGATTGCACGGATTTATAGATGAAAAATCCGCGTAATCCGCGTAATTTGTGTCTGAATTATATTTTGCCTTATGGCTCCATCACTACCTCGATCCGGTTGCCCTGTTCTAACAGTTTTTGGCAAAGCTGGATCTTGGCGGGGGTGATACCTTTTATCGTTTCTTCGTATGTCGTCTCGCCGTTGAATCCGCGGAAGTAATAATTATCCAAAGTCGTCAGCCAGTAAACATTCTCTTGCAAATTCTCTGCGTGGCGCTTCAGGATATTGTCCTGACTCTTCTTGAAATCTTCATCGCGCGGGCCGGACTTGACGATGTTATCCAGTTCTGTACGGACGATAGCGTTCATCTTTTCCCGTTTAGCCGGATCCGTGTCGAAATAGGCTTGCAGGAATGTCTGTCCTTCAGGGAAGGAAGAAATCTGTGCGGAAGTCTGCACCCCGTATGTCCCTCCCTCATCCTCGCGTACTTTTTCCATGTATACCAGATCGAGAATTTGCTTCAACATAGTGGCGGTGAGGATGTTTTCAAGGTTATATTCCATCTTGCCGGACCAGAAGTTGACAACCGACGCTTTCGGTGTTTCCAGAGCGCGTTTGAAGATATTCGTGTATTCGCCCGTGCGGATAGCCGGCACTTCGGCGGGATTGGCTTTCTCGACGCGTCCTTTGGCTGGAAGCGTCGCCAGATATTGTTCTACAAAAGGGCGGATGCTGTCTGTGTCGATATTTCCGACGAACGTAAAGACAAAGTCTGAAGCATCGGCAAACCGTTCTTTGTACATCTCCATGATGCGCGGGTAGCTGATCTGCCTGAAGTCGTCAGCCGTGATGCGGGCGGCACGTGGGTTATTGTCGTAAATCGCTTTTGTCAGCGTGTCGCTGAACGCCACCATCGGGTTCAGTTCCAGGTTCTTCAACTGTGCGATCATACGATTCTCGAAGGAAGTATAAGCCTCTTCATCCATACGTGGAGCCGTGAAATAGAGATAAACCAGTTCGAACAATGTCTTTAGGTCGGTAGGAGAGGCATAACCGTTTACATTTTCCGTATTCAGGCCGATAGAGGGAGAACAAGAGACTTTCTTTCCTGCCAATACCTTATTCAGATCGGTTGCCGGGAAGTTGCCGACTCCGCCAAGCGTAATAACATCATTGAACACTTTCAGATTGTCGATATCTTTCGCTCCGAACAAGGTGCTGCCGCCGGGACTGGTAGCCGTCATCAGAATCTCGTCTTTCTTGAAGTCCGTATGTTTCAGTACGACCTTGATGCCGTTGTCGAGTGTCAGGACCGTCGCGCCGAACAGCGGGTCCGTCTTCATTTCTCTGATCTTCCCCGGAGCGGGCAACTTGGAAATCAGCGGTTCATTGGAAACAGTCTCTTCATAGGGTTCGACCGGCAATTGTTGTGCCTTGATAAAGTCTTCTAATAATTGAGTCTCGGTCGGATATTTCATGTCAGCCTTGTCAGGGCCGGTGAGCCCGATTACGATGTTTTTGTCGCCGATCAAACTCTGAGCGTATTGATTCACCTGCTCGACTGGGATTTGTGGTGCGATCTGGCTGATTAGCTGATATTCCGTTTCGATGCCTGGAATGTAACCTCCGTCTGTAAAGTGGCGGACATATTCGTTCGTGTAAGAGCGGTTCTTTTGTTTGTCGCGGTCGTTGAACAGTGATTCGTATTGTTTCAGGACATTGATACGGGCACGGTCATATTCGGAAGCCGTGAAACCGTACCGTTTCACCCGTTCCGTCTCTGTCACAAGTGCATCGAGCGCTTTGTTTATCTCGCCTTCTTTTACTAAGGCGGCAACAGTGAAAGCACCTTTTGTCTTGGCGATCATGAAATCACCGTCCGAAGCCTGGGCAGCGACAAAGGGAGGATTCGCTTTTTGCATCATTTCGGCAAAGCGTTCGTTTATTATCGTCTCAACGACATTCTCCATATAATCCTTCATCAAACCTGCTCCGGTAGCATACAGCTCTTTCGGCATCTTGTCGTGCTTATAGAATATGGAAAGGATAATATTGGAAGCCTCCTTGTCTGTGGCGATGGAAACAAGTGGTTTGTCATTGTCTGCCACTTCCGTATATTCGCGTTTGGCCGGATTGGTTGGAGCAGGGATATCGGCAAAGATACGTTTTACAGCTGCCTCTACCTTGTCTACATCTATATCTCCTACAATAATAATGCCTTGTAGGTCGGGACGATACCATTTCTTGTAATAAGCCCGGAGTTCGTCCGGTTTGAAGTTATCGATCACGTCGATCGTGCCGATCGGCATCCTGTGTGCATATTTGTTGTCCGGGAACATTTTCGGCAACTGCTGTTCCCAGATACGCGCCTGGGCATCCTGTCGCGTGCGCCATTCCTCCCGGATCACGCCCCGTTCCTTTTCGATGGCCGTATCTGCGAGCGTGATGAAGCCCGACCAGTCATGCAGGATCAGCAGGCAGGAGTCGACGATACTCTCGCGGGTGACCGGAGCGTTCATGATCATATAAACCGTTTCGTCGAAACTTGTATAAGCGTTGAAGTTCTCGCCTCCGCGCATTCCGATGCTCTCGGTAAATTCATCCATGCCATGTCCGGGGAAGTTCCTGGTTCCATCGAACGCCATATGTTCGAGGAAATGGGCTAGTCCGCGTTGGTTCTCGTCTTCCAGGATCGATCCGACATTTTGGGCGATAAAGAAATCCGCACGGTCTTTCGGTTGCGCATTGTGTCGGATGTAATAGGTTAACCCGTTGCTGAGTTGTCCGTATTTTACTTTTGGGTCTATGGGCAGCGGCTGTATTTCCGGTTGCTGTGCTGCCAAACGGAGGGTGGCAAGTATCCAAAGGAAACATCCGATGGATAGAATCTGTCTGATCTTCATATCACTTTTGTTTTCATTTTTAATAGAACAAATGTATATAGTTTTTGTTACAAAATGACACTGCTACCCCATGTAAAAAGGATTAGTAGGGCATATATTTGGAATTACCCTTGCGGGTAATATATTTTAACAGTACTGTTTGATAGCAAGTCCGGTCTTTTGCTATCAGAATGGCAAACGTGTCTTTCTTTCTTTTTGCTTGTAAAAATCCTTGAGAAAGTTTTTGTGTAAGAAAAAAATATCTACTTTTGTGAAGTTGTTATGTGCACGCAAACATTAATAATTTATCTAATATATTTACCATGAAATCTGAAGATATTTCACGTCGCTCGTTCCTGAAACGGGCAGCCGCTCTTTCAGCTGCGGCAGCAATTCCTTCTTTCTGGATTCCGTCCAAGGCCAATGCCATGCCGGGTGTTCCTTTTGTCAGTGCCAACGAAAAGGTGAGAATCGCTTTTATCGGTATCGGTAACCGTGGGGGTGAGATTGCACGCGAACTGTATAAAACCGGTTTGTGCGAAGTTGTTGCACTTTGTGATGTAGATATGGGTGCACCTCATACTCAGAAACTTATTTCGATGTTCCCGAAAGTACCGCGTTTCCAGGATTTCCGCCAGATGTTCGACAAGATGGCCGACAAGATCGACGCCGTTACAGTTGGTACACCGGACCATTCCCATTTCCCGATCACGATCGAGGCAATGGCTCATGGAAAACACGTATATGTAGAAAAACCGATGGCCCGCACCTTCCAGGAAATTGAAGTGATGATGCGTGCCGAAAAGAAATTCGGTGTTGTTACACAGATGGGTAACCAGGGACACTCGGAAGCCAACTACTTCCAGTTCAAGGCATGGAAAGAAGCCGGCTTGATCAAGGACGTTACCGCTATCACAGCTCACATGAACTCTCCGCGCCGTTGGCATAACTGGAACCCGAACATTACACATCTGCCGATGGGTGAACCGGTTCCCGAAACGTTGGATTGGGACACTTGGTTAGGTGTTCGTCCGTTCCACGAATATAATCACGATTATCATTTGGGACAGTGGCGTTGCTGGTATGATTTCGGTATGGGTGCATTGGGCGACTGGGGAGCTCACATCATCGATACTGCCCACGAATTCCTGGATCTTGGTTTGCCGACGGAAGTAAACCCGTTGTATCTGAAAGATCACAACCCGTTCTTCTTCCCGATGTCTTCCCGTATCCTGTTCAGATTCCCGGAAAGAAAAGATATGCCGGGTGTCGATATTACTTGGTATGACGGTCTGGATAATATTCCTCCTGTTCCTGAAAACTACGGTTCTTCTGATGTCGATCCGAATATCCCGACGGTTGCTGGTGGCAAACTGCAGTTGGCTAAACTGAATCCGGGTAAGGAAATCTATACAAAGACTTTGACATTCAAGGGTGGTTCTCATGGTAGCACTTTGTCTGTTATTCCTGATCAGGTAGCTAAAGATATGAATCCGAAATTGCCGGAATACCAGAAGAGTCCGTCCAATCACTACGCAAACTTCCTGTTGGCTTGCCAGGGTAAGGAAAAGACTCGTTCTCCGTTCTCTATCGCAGGTCCGTTGAGCCAGGTGTTCTGCCTCGGCGTGTTGGCACAGCGCATGAACCGCAAGATTGTATTCGACCGCGACACGAAGCAGATCGTGAACGATCCGGTTATGAACCAGATGTTGGTTGGCGAAATGCCGCGTAAAGGCTGGGAACAGTACTACAATATTTAAGATAGTTTCTAAGATCGTTATTCATAACGGTTGATTGTTTGAGAAGGCAAGCTTGTCGGGTAAGCTTGCCTTTCTTTTTTGATTATCTTTGCACCTGTAATACGCAGGGAACATGAATATATTTGAAGGATATGTGGGCATTCGCTTGTGGGACGGGCAGTTGGTGGATGATGTCATCTTCTCCCTGCTGTTATTCCTGTTTATTGTCTTTTCTTTTGTGTTCCGGGCGAATTTCCAGTTGTTTGTGAAGATGCTGAAAGATGCTTTTCTCGTGAAAGAAAGGCAGAATCTATTTGACGATGTGGTGGGGAAAAGCGTTTTCTTCTTCCGTAATTTTATGACATTTCAGGTATTGTTCCTTTCGAGTATTGCCCTGATTGCAATTGGCAGGATATACGGATTTGTAAATTATATGGAATGGCAGGCGGTTTTATCGACGATCGGAACGGTTTTTTGCGTTTTATTCCTGTTTTATCAGTTTAAACAATGCTGTTATTACCTCCTGGGCAGCGTGTTTGCCGACCCCAATAAATATAAGTTATGGAAGACGAGTTATAATGCTATTATGGGGATTTGGGGAGTCTCTTTGTACATTCCGGTGTTGTGGTTAGTGTTTGTCGGGACACACGTAACTATACCGATAGCAATGTTTTGTATTTTCTATATTTTGTGTCGTTTTGTAATAATTTATAAGACAATACGGATATTTCACAAGAAAAGTACTGGATTATTATATATAAGTTTGTACCTTTGCACCCAAGAAATTTTACCTCTGGTATTTTTGTACGAAGGTATGGTTTATTTGTATAACTTTATCGAGACAAGTACTCTATGGCATTGAACATCAAAAAGTTGCTGGTATCACAACCGAAGCCTGCATCCGAGAAGTCCCCGTATTTCGACATTGCAGAGAAGTATGGAGTTGAGATTGACTTCCGTCCATTCATTAAAGTAGAACCTCTTTCATCTAAGGAGTTCAGACAGCAGAAAATTTCTATTTTGGATCATACGGCTGTTGTTTTTACGGCTCGTACGGCGATCGATCATTTCTTTCACCTGTGTGAGGAACTGCGTGTTGCCATTCCTGAAACGATGAAGTATTTCTGTATGACTGAGGCTATTGCCGTATATTTGCAAAAATATATTGTGTATAGAAAGCGCAAAATCTTTTTTGGACAGACAGGAAAGTTGGATGATCTGGTTACAGTTATCGGCAAGCATGCAAAAGAAAAATATCTTGTGCCCGTTTCCGACGTGCATAAAGATGATTTGTTAACTATGTTAGAAGCGAAGAAGATTTCTTTTACGAAAGCTGTTATGTACCGCACTGTAAGCAATGATTTCTCTAAAGACGAGAAGTTTGACTATGATATGCTGGTATTTTTCAGCCCTTCGGAATTTCTTCTCTGCTGAAGAACTTCCCGAACTTCAAACAAGAAGATATAAAGATCGGATGTTTCGGCCCGACAACAGCCAAAGCGGTGAAAGAAGCCGGTTTGCGTTTGGATGTGGAAGCACCGACTCCCGAAGCTCCGTCTATGACGGCTGCCCTTGAATTGTATCTGAAAAAAGAGATGGGTAGTAACAAAAAGAATGGTAAATAGAAGGTATACCCTTTCAAAAGAAGAGCGCCTGTCGTGGAAACGTTACATTGACCTGTTGTTTGCAAAAGGGCAATCGTTTGTGGCGTTTCCACTGCGGGTTGTTTATTTACCGGTGGAGGAAGAGGCATTGGCTCCGGTATCTATCCTGGTGAGTGTCCCCAAAAAGAAATTCAGACGTGCAGTAAAACGGAATCTGATCAAACGCCAGGTCCGCGAAGCCTATCGGGTGCGCAAATATGACCTGATTGATCCGCTGGTGGAAAAAAACAAGCGTATGCTGGTTGCTTTCCTCTATTTGGACAAAGAAATCCATCCTTTTGCCGATATGGAAAAAGCCATGACAAAGGCATTGAACATACTTCGTGACAAAGTATGATAAAGCGTTTTTTTACTTCCCTTCTGTTGTTGCCGGTCTATTTCTATAAATATTGCATCTCTCCTATGACGCCGGCATCGTGCAGGTACACGCCTACTTGTTCCGAATATGCCGTGCAGGCTCTCAAAAAACATGGTCCTATAAAAGGATTGTATCTGGCTGTCAAACGTATTCTCCGTTGCCATCCCTGGGGAGGAAGCGGATATGATCCTGTTCCGTAAAGTATGGTTTATTACGATATACATACTCACCATTTGCCCGTCTATCCGGAAGATGTCGCCATAGTCAACTGTCTTGTTCCTGTGCTCGACGCGGGATCACATCCGGGACAGGTCATATCGCGATTAGAAAAAGCGGATACTGCCGGTTGCTTGTGCGATCCCGCGTCGAGCGCGGGAACGGGGTTGTTCCATTCTGTCGGTATTCATCCCTGGTATATATATGATGTAGAAGAACAACTAACCGACCTTAAACGGCAGGCAATGCTTCCGGGCGTGGTGGCAATCGGCGAGACTGGCTTGATAAATTGGTGGAAGCATCGTTGGAATGTCAGCAGGAAATCTTCAAAGTATCGGCAGCTTTTGCAGAAAACCTCGGCATCTTTTTAATCATACACTGCGTGAAAGCCTGGGACGAGCTGATTGCGTTGAAAAAGGAACTTAAGCCCCGTATGCCCTGGGTGATTCATGGCTTTCGTGGCAATGCAGTATTGGCCAGACAATTGATCCGACAGGGCTTTTATCTTTCTTTTGGTGAGCATTTCCATCCCGAAGCTGTGCACGAAGCATGGCCTGGCTACTTATTTGCCGAAACGGACGATCGCGAAATCGATATCCGTACTGTCTACCGGAACCTTTCGGCTTCCTTGAATCTTCGGCTTGAACAGTTCGCCGGGCAGATTGCCGAAAATGTCCGCGATATCCTTCATCTACCTTAAATCACTGTTATACCCTAATTTTCAATTCTCAATTCTCCATTTTCAATTATAAAGTCGTACCTTTGTCCGCATTCAATTAATACTATAATCTAAAACGATGAATTTTGTTGAAGAATTAACATGGAGGGGCATGATCGCTGATATGATGCCCGGAACAGAAGAACAGTTGCAAAAAGAGATGACTTCTGCTTATGTAGGTATTGACCCGACGGCTGACTCATTACATATCGGTCACCTGGTATCGGTTATGATGCTGAAACATCTCCAACGTGCAGGACACCGTCCTATTGCTCTGGTCGGCGGAGCTACCGGTATGATCGGAGACCCTTCAATGAAGTCGGCAGAACGTAACCTGCTCGATGAAGCAACGCTTCGTCATAATCAGGATAGCATTAAAAAGCAGTTGTCCAAGTTTCTGGATTTCGATTCGGACGCACCTAATGCTGCCAAGTTGGTAAACAATTACGACTGGATGAAGGATTATTCTTTCCTGAATTTTATCCGTGATATCGGTAAGCATATCACTGTTAACTATATGATGGCTAAAGAATCTGTTAAAAAACGTCTGAGCCGCGAATCTTCTGTCGGCATGTCGTTTACGGAATTCTCTTACCAGTTGCTTCAGGGATACGATTATATGTATCTGTATGAGCACGAAGGTTGCCGGCTGCAGATGGGAGGAACCGACCAGTGGGGGAATATCACGACCGGTACGGAGCTGATCCGCCGTAAGTTGGGCGGCGAGGCTTTTGCTTTGACCTGTCCGTTGATTACGAAAGCCGACGGAGGCAAGTTCGGCAAGACTGAATCTGGCAATGTCTGGTTGGATCGCCGTTACACTTCTCCTTACAAATTCTACCAGTTCTGGCTGAACGTGAGTGATGCTGATGCTGCCAAATATATCAAGATCTTTACCGATCTTCCCAAGGATGAAATCGATGCTCTGATCAAGGAACAGGAAGAGGCGCCGCATCTCCGTCCGTTGCAGAAACGTTTGGCAAAGGAAGTGACGATCATGGTTCATTCCCAGGAAGATTACGATGCTGCTGTCGAAGCTTCTAACATCCTGTTCGGAAACTCTACGTCGGAAGCATTGAAACATTTGGACGAACAGACATTGTTGGATGTGTTCAACGGCGTTCCCCAGTTCGAAGTTTCCCGCGACGAGTTGAGTGCCGGTGTCAAGGCGATTGACCTGTTCACTGAAAAGGCGGCGATTTTCCCGTCGAAAGGTGAAATGCGCAAGCTGGTTCAGAGTGGTGGCATCAGTGTAAATAAGGAAAAACTGACGGATCAGGATATGGTTATCGACTGTTCTTCCCTGCTGGATGAGAAATATTTGCTAGTTCAGAGAGGTAAGAAGAACTACTATTTACTGATCGTAAAATAAGAAACTGTTTGGATTTTTTACAAAAAAAGCTTGCAAGGTAAGATTTTATTCTTACCTTTGCATCGCTTTAGATAAAGCGCCGGATTGTCTCATGGTGTAATGGTAGCACTACAGTTTTTGGTTCTGTCTGTCGAGGTTCGAATCCTCGTGAGACAACTCACAGAACAAAAGGGTCGGAATGAAAGTTTCGGCCCTTTTATTTTTGTGGTTGGAAATCTATCTTTTTGTATCATTTCTGCATGATTAATTCCCAAATTTGTAAGTGGCGGATGCTGGTATATCTATATATTTGTACATTGGATATTGTGGAAACTTAGTTGATCTTAATGTTATGAAGTATTATTGTCTGTTACTCTCTTTCCTCTGGGGCTGGTGGTTTCTGTTTCGGGACAGGAAAGAATATCTGTCTGCAATCTTCGGTGTGAATATTTGGAAGATCCGGTTGCGGTGGAGAATGAAAAGCCTTTGTTAAGTTGGCAGTTGCAATCCTCTGGGCAAGCGAAAAAACAAACGGCCTACCGTGTCCTTGTAGCAAGTACCCCTTCCCTGTTGGCTGAAGGGAAAGCGGATTTTTGGGATTCCGGAAAAATAGTATCTTCCCGTTCCTGCCAGGTTGGATATGAGGGGAAACCGCTTGATTCCAGGCAAACGCTTTATTGGAAAACGATGGTTTGGGATGAAGAAGGAGAGGTTTCGCCCTGGAGTGAAACAGGGAGATGGACGATGGGATTGTTGAAACCGTCCGACTGGGAAGCCCGATGGATCGGTAACCGGGAGGATTGCTATCCCGATTCGACATTGACCGGCCCGGCTCCTTATTTCCGTAAAACATTCTGTATAAACAAGCCGGTCAAGCAAGCGAAAGTTTATATATGCGGACTGGGCTTTTATGAAATGTATCTGAATGGCGAAAGGGTAGGTGATCAGGTATTGGCTCCCGCTGTTACTAATTTCGACCGTCGTTCGCTCAAAAAGATGTTGTATTTCTTTGACGATCAATCTGCTCGAAGGGTTCTTTATAATACGTTTGATGTTACGCCTTTGGTACAGGAGGCGGAGAATACGGTTGGGGTCCTGTTGGGAAACGGTTGGTATAATCAACGCGACCGGACGGTGGAAGGTTGTATGTGGTACGATACGCCCCGATTGCTCTGTCAGTTGGAGATAGAATATGCCGATGGATCGACGGAACTGGTCGCTACGGATGATAGCTGGAAGACAACGACTGGTCCTTTATTGCATGACGCCATATTTACAGGTGAAGAATATGATGCCCGGCTGGAGCTGGACGGCTGGAACCGGAACGGGTATAAGGATTCTTCCTGGAAGAAAGCTCTTCTGGTGAGGGCACCGGAGGGCTGCCTGCATGCACAACTTGCCCCTCATGAGAAAATTACCCGGACATTGCAGCCGGTAAGCTGCGAACAGAAAAATGATTCCACTTATTGGTATGCATTTCCGGAGATGATTTCAGGCTGGGCGCATATAAAGGTGCAAGGCGATGCCGGAGACCGGATAAAGCTCCGCTTTATCGGAGAGGAGAAGGATGATTTCGGGCAGGTGGACCTTTATACATTGCGGGGTGGTGGAGTAGAACAATGGGAGCCGCGTTTCACTTGGCATACGTTTCGCTATATCGAAGTTATATCCCGACAGGTCAGGATGAGCAGGGAAAGTCTGATGGCAAAAGTCGTGCATACCGATCCACGGCCTGCAGGAAGTTTCAGTTGTTCGAACGAATTGTTTAACAAGATCAACGAGGTTTACCTGCGAACGCAAAAAATAACTTCCACGGTAGTATCAGCAGTGACTGTCCGCACCGGGAGCGGCTGGCCTATACCGGAGACGCGCAGGTAGTCGTGGAAAGTTCTATCTTGTCTTTCGATATGACCCAGTTTTACCGGAAATGGTTTGACGATATGGAGGACGCCCGGAACCGGAAGAGCGGCTATGTTCCGCATACCGCTCCCTTCGGTGGCGGAGGAGGTGGCCCGGCATGGGGCTCGGCTTATGTGATTATGCCCTGGGCCTATTATTGTTATTATGGCGATACGGTTTTGTTGAACTGTCATTATGAAGGCATGAAACAATGGGTTGCCTATCTGGGAACGAGGACTGACACCCGTGGAATCATCGTCCGGGAAGAACCGAATGGCTGGTGCCTGGGGGATTGGTGTGCGCCGGGGAAGAAGATGGAACTGCCCGAACCGCTGGTTAATACGGCTTATTACTATCATTCGGCAGACTTGATGTCAAAGGTAGCAGCCGTTTTAGGGAAAGAGGAAGACAGACGGTACTTTGACCAACTGTGCACACAGATTAGGCAGGATTTCAATACTGTCTTTTTCAACCCGTCAACCCATCATTATTGGGAAGGGCGACAAGGTGCGGATGTATTCCCGTTGGCTTTCGGAATGGTGCCGGAAGATGAAAAGGAAGCCGTGTTCAACGCTTTGCTTGCTCATCTAGATAGTATAGGAAATCATTTTGACACGGGTATTATGGCAACACCTTTGCTCCTGAAAGTATTAAGTGATAACGGACGTGCCGATATCGCTTTCCAGTTGATGAACCAGCACGAGATGCCGGGGTTCGGGTATGTGATGGACGACCGTTATTCCTGTTTATGGGAGCGGTGGGAAGGAAAGGCATCCCGTTGCCATCCGATGTTCGGCAGCGTGGTGGCTTGGTTTTACCGGACACTTGCCGGAATCCGTTATGATGAAGCGGAACCGGGGATGAAACACATAGTCATCGCTCCTCAACCTGTGGGGGGCCTCACTTATTGCAGCGGTTCGTATCAATCCCTTTATGGCTCTGTCCGCTCGGACTGGCGGATAGAAGCGGATTCGTTCGAGTTGACAGTCGAGATACCCACCAATACGACTGCTACGGTCATTCTACCTGACGGCAAGAAATACAGGAATGTCGGATCGGGCATCCATCGGTTCGTATCGTCCCTCATTTAGGATAGTTGGATCCTCATCCGGTAGCGCTTGTCGAGGTCAATTTCTTTTATTTGTTGGGTTTTGATTGCGAAATACTGCCCTTAAACTGACAAAGAACCTTTGTTATGATAGTATGACGTGTCAATAGAAAAATGAGGATGACCATTTTGCCTTTGTAAGAGGATGCAATAAATATATCCTGCGGGAGCAACTTGAAAAAGATAAAAAACTTGTATGTTTGTAGGGATAAAAATAGAAATGATAAATGAAGACATTAGTACATACTGACAAAGAACTGATTGAAGAGACTATTAAGAAGTGTGATATTTGCTATGTGGGACTGGCCGATACGGATGGGACTCCCTACGTATTGCCGATGAACTTTGGTTACCGTGATGGTGTTATATACCTGCATTCGGCACAAGAAGGACGGAGTATATCCATTTTAGAACGGAATCCGCGCGTCTGTATTACGTTCAGCACGGACCATGATCTTGTTTTCCAGCATCCGGAGGTCGCTTGTAGTTACCGGATGCGCTCCAAGAGCGTGATTTGCTGGGGTAAAGTCCGCTTTGAAGAAGATTTCGATAAAAAAACGGAAGCTCTGGATATCATTATGAAACAGTATTCGGATAAAGAATTCCGCTATTCCGATCCGGCTGTGAAGAATGTCAAAATATGGATTGTGGAAATGGACGAAGTGACCTGCAAGGAATTCGGGGCACCGCATAATAAGCTGAAAATTGAAGGTTGAGGTTATGGGGTGATTTGTCTTTTTGGATAAAGCGTTGTATGATGGGCAAATAATTGTCCATTGTCAATTGCCAATTGTCAATTTCTTTTTACTTTTGTTGCCAAATATGATATTGCTGAATAATGGGATTGCAAAAGCATAGCAAGGTCTTGAATGAAACAGTTGAGATGCTCTCGGACGAGGGGTCTTACCAACAACTGTTTCATGCTTACCGCGATGAAGAGGCGCTACCCTCGGGTGAAGTGCTGAAAGAGATCATCGATTTATGCCGGGCAATCCTTTTCCCCGGTTATTACGGGAACGCACGGATCAGCAAGCAGACAATCCGTTTTCATACTGGTGTAAATGTCGGAACGTTGCATACGCTGCTTTCCAGGCAGATTTATGCAGGACTCTGTTTTGCTGATACTACCTGCGTCGCCTGTCCCGAAGAAAAGATCCTTGCCGAGGCGGAGAAACTGTCGGAAGCCTTTATCCGGATGCTTCCCGAAATGCGCAGCCTGTTGGCAACGGATGCTGAAGCCGCTTTCAACGGAGATCCCGCTGCGCAGAACATCAACGAGGTTATTTTTTGTTATCCCGGTTTCCGGGCTGTCTGCAACTATCGCATTGCGCACCAGCTGTACCGGTTGGGCGTCCCCTTTATTCCCCGCATGATTACTGAAATGGCCCATTCGGAGACTGGTATCGATATCCATCCGGGTGCGGAGATCGGACACTATTTCTCGATCGACCACGGGACGGGAACCGTTATCGGGGAGACCAGTGTGATCGGAAACCACGTCCGTATCTTCCAGGGGGTCAGTTTGGCAGGAGAGAAACTGCCACCTGACGAAAACGGGAATGCAATACGTGGTGTGCCGCGCCATCCAGTCTTGGGCGACCATGTGACGGTCTATTCCAATGCAACTTTGTTAGGTAGGATTCATGTCGGTGAAGGAGCCACGATTTGCGGTAACGTCTGGATCACAGAGGATGTTCCGGCAGGCGCTACCGTCAGTCAATTGACAATGGATAATTGACAATTGACAATTAAAGAGAGAAAATAATAAAAACATTATAGTATTAATATGCAATGAGACAAACAAGAGCAATATCTAATTGTCAATTGTTTTGTCCATTGTCAATTGTCAATTGAAATGAGCGAGACATTTGAAATGGTGGCCAAGACCCTTTATGGGTTGGAAGAAATACTGGCCGGCGAGTTATTATCTTTAGGTGCCAACGATATTCAGATTGGCCGCCGGATGGTTTCCTTTACCGGAGATAAGGAAGTGCTTTACAAAGCCAACTTCTATTGTCGTACGGCATTGCGTATCTTGAAGCCTATTTATCACTTTAAAGCTAAAGACGCCGATACTGTCTATAAAGAGGTTAAGAAGGTGAAATGGGAAAACTACATGTCTTTGGACAAGACGTTTGCCATCGACTCTGTAATCTACTCTGAAGATTTCAATCACTCCAAATTTGTTGCTTATCGTACGAAGGATGCGATCGTGGATTATTTCATGGAGAAGGAGCAGAAACGCCCTTCTGTCCGTGTAAACAATCCGGATCTGTATATCAATATTCATATTTCTCATAACGATTGTACGCTTTCTATTGACAGTTCAGGCGAGAGCTTGCATAAGCGTGGTTATCGTGTGGACCAGACGGAAGCCCCGTTGAATGAAGTGCTGGCTGCCGGTATGATCTTGAAGACAGGCTGGAAAGGCGAATCGAATTTCGTCGATCCGATGTGCGGTTCCGGTACGCTGTTGATCGAAGCGGCGATGATTGCTTTGAATATTGCACCGGGCGTGCATCGTAAGGAGTTCGCTTTCGAGAAATGGATTGACTTTGACCAGGAACTGTTCGACCGCATCTATAACGACGAGAGCCAGGAACGTGAGTTTAATTTCAAATGTTATGGGGCTGATATCAATCCGGCAGCGATCGAGATTGCCGAGAAGAATATCCGCAGTGCCGGCCTGATGAAATATATCGAACTCAAGACCCAGCCGTTCCAGCAGTGCACGGAGGCTCCACAGCCGGGCATCATGGTGACGAATCCTCCTTATGGAGAACGTATTTCCAGTCGTGACCTGTTAGGATTGTACAACATGATTGGTGAACGTGTCAAACATGTGTTTACCGGCTATAAGGTTTGGATTCTGAGTTATAAGGATGAATGTTTCGACAAGATCGGCCTGAAACCGAGCGAAAAGATGAAGCTTATGAACGGATCGCTGGAATGTGAATACCGTTGCTATGACATATTCGAAGGGAAGAACAAAGATTATAAAAAAGCGTTGAACGAAGAGGGCGAGGCACGTCCTTCCCGTCCGGAAAAACCTTCTTTCGAACGTAAACCGGATCGTCAATCACGTCCGAACTTCCGTACCGACCGCATGGATCGTCCTGACCGTCGTTTTGCCGCTGCACATGCTGAAGACGACAGCGAACGGGCTCCTTTTGTCCCCGGCAAACGTTATTTTGGCGATGATCGCGCAGATGGTCGTCCAGCCCGTAAGGATTTTGGCGGCAAACGCCCTGTCAAGAGGCATTTTAAGGATGATGAGGATTTTGGCGGTAAGAAAAAGTTTGGAGATAGGAAGTTCGGCGACCGTTCGTTTAAGAAACCATTCAAAAGAAGAGGTAAGGATGACTTTGAGGCTTAATATCTTAGGTGTATTCTGTGCTTTGGCACTTATAAATCCGTTGTCGATGATAGGACAAGACAGACAGTTCACTTTGCATGATCTGATTCCCGGAGGGAAGACGCAAAGCCACTTTGTGCCCCGCAACTTGAAACAGTTGCAATGGTGCGGAGATATATATCTGTATGTCAAGGGTGACAGCATGATGAGTGGAGAATCGACAAAGGAGGTGAAACTTGCTTTTACTCGCCAGCAGCTGAATGAAGCGCTTACGGTGGCCGGTGCACAGACGGTTGGGAGTATGCCCTTCTTCTCGGCTCCTTATAAAGATCAGCCGGTGCTTGCTTTTAATGCCAAGCGCCATCGTTTCCATTACGACTTTTTGGAAAACAGGATTGTGAGCACGTATGACTTGAACAGCTCGTGGGAGAACTTCGACTTTTGTCCGGCCAATGGTTATTTGGCTTTTACGGAGGGTGATAATCTGAAAATCCTTTCACCGGATAACGCTGTCAGTATTGTGACGTCCGAAACGGCCGAAGGTGTTGTCTGCGGGAAGTCCGTTCATCAGAACGAGTTTGGTATCCATAAAGGGACTTTCTGGTCCCCGAACGGTTCGGCGCTGGCTTTCTACCGGATGGATGAAAGCATGGTGACGGACTATCCGTTTGTCGACATTACCGCCCGCTGTGCGAAAGCCGAACCGCACAAATACCCGATGGCTGGGATGAAAAGCCATGAGGTGACAGTTGGTGTCTACAACTTGGCGACCGGAAAAACTGTCTGGTTGAAAACCGGATTGCCGAAGGAAAAGTACCTGACGAATATAGCCTGGAGCCCGGATGAAAAGAGTATTTATATTGCCGAACTGAACCGGGATCAGAATGAGATGCATCTGGTACGCTATTCCGCTTTGACGGGTGAGAAAGAGGCGGATCTGTTTACCGAAAGGAATGAGCATTATGTAGAGCCGCAACATCCGGTGCTTTTCCTGCCGAATAACCCGGACCAGTTTATCTGGCAGAGCCGGCGCGATGGTTATAATCATTTGTATCTGTATAATACGAAGGGAGAATTGTTGAAACAGTTGACGGAAGGCGAGTGGGAAGTTTTGAATATCCTCGGTTTCGATGCAAAGGGAAAGGCGTTGTTCTTCTCTTCCACAAGGCCGTCGATGCTGAGCTCGTTCAGTTATGGCGATGCTTTGTATGTCGGAACATCGCGTCTGGACCTAAAAAAGGGGACTTCTTACGAATTGACTTCGGGAGGTTTGCAGGGAGTGCATGCCACGCAACTTAGCGCGTCTGGCAAATATCTGATCGACAGCTATTCTGCTCCTGACGTTCCACGTGAAATTTCGATTATTGACGGACAGAAGCGAGAAACCTTACGAACATTGCTGACGGCGAAAGATCCGTATGAAGGATATGCGATGCCGGAAATCGTTACCGGAAAGATCAAGGCAGCGGATGGTGTCACTAATTTGAATTTCCGTCTGGTAAAACCTGTCGGTTTGGATGAGACGAAGAAATATCCGACGATCGTTTATGTGTACGGTGGCCCACACGCCCAGTTGGTAACAGGCGGATGGAAGAACGGTGTAGGCGGTTGGGATATCTATATGGCTCAACGCGGATATGTGGTCTTTACGCTCGACAGTCGGGGATCGGCAAATCGGGGACAGGCTTTCGAAAATGTCATACATCGTAATTTAGGTGTGAACGAGATGGCGGATCAGGTAAAAGGTGTCGAGTACCTGAAATCACTTCCATATGTCGATGCCGACCGTATTGGCGTGCATGGATGGAGCTACGGCGGTTTTATGACAACGAACCTGATGTGCTCTTATCCGGAATTGTTCAAAGTGGGAGTTGCCGGTGGTCCGGTGATCGACTGGAGTAACTACGAGATTATGTATGGCGAGCGCTATATGGACCGTCCGCAGGACAATCCGGAAGGTTATAAGAATGCCAACCTGAAATTGAAAGCGGGTAACCTGAAGGGACATTTGCTGTTGATCCATGGAGATATTGATCCGGTTGTTGTCTGGCAGCACAGTTTAGGATTCTTGAAAGCTTGTGTGGAAGCGGATACATATCCTGACTATTTCGTTTATCCCCGCCATCTGCATAATGTGATCGGCAAAGACCGTCCGCATCTGTATGAGAAGATAACGCGCTATTTCGATGACTATCTTAAGAATTGACAATGGACAATTAGGAAAAGAACAAAGAAAATAATAACCATTAAAAAGAGATGAGAGTGTGTCAAATATCGGTATTCATGGGACGCAGATAACGCAGAAGAGCGCAGATTAACGCATATATTATTAATTATCAGTGAAATAAATCTGCGTCCCTCTGCGTATTCTGCGTCATCCGCGTCCAGTAATATCAATTTGACACACCCTCGTCAATTATAAAAAAATGAATATTCTTTTATTAGGCTCAGGCGGCCGCGAACATGCAATAGCCTGGAAGATTGCTCAAAGCCCGAAAGTGATCAGTTATTCATTGCTCCCGGTAATGCAGGTACTGCATTGGTAGGTACGAATGTAAATATCAAGGCGGACGATTTCCCTGCTATCAAGGAATTAGCCTTGGCAAACCATATTGATATGGTGGTGGTAGGCCCGGAAGATCCGTTGGTGAAAGGAGTGTATGACTATTTCAAAAGCGATGCAGCCCTGGCAGGTATTCCGGTAATAGGCCCTTCGAAAGAGGGAGCGCAACTGGAAGGTAGCAAGGATTTTGCGAAGGCGTTCATGATGCGTCATAACATCCCGACAGCCCGTTATAAGAGTATCTCAGCCGGAAATTTAGAAGAAGGATATGCTTTCCTTGAAGAATTGCAGGTCCCTATGTGTTGAAGGCCGATGGTCTGGCTGCCGGTAAAGGTGTGTTGATCCTCGACACGCTCGAAGAAGCGAAGAAGGAACTGGGCGATATGCTAGGCGGTATGTTTGGCGATGCCAGCAAGACGGTCGTGATTGAAGAGTTTCTGGACGGTATCGAATGTTCCGTGTTCGTGATGACGGATGGTGAAAGTTACAAGGTGCTCCCGGTAGCAAAAGACTACAAGCGTATTGGCGAAGGCAATACAGGTCTGAATACAGGTGGTATGGGAGCCGTGTCTCCGGTTCCTTTTGCCGACGAGGTGTTTATGCAGAAGGTGGACGAGCGTATTATTCGCCCGACGATCGAAGGGTTGAAAGCGGAAAATATCGATTATAAGGGTTTTGTCTTCCTCGGTCTGATCAATGTGAAGGGCGAACCGATGGTGATCGAATATAATTGTCGTATGGGAGATCCGGAAACAGAAGTCGTCATGTTGCGTATTCAGAGCGACTTGGTTGAACTGTTGGAGGGTGTGGCCGAAGGTAATTTGGGTAGCCGTACACTGGTGCACGATCCGCGTGCGGCCGTAACGGTTATGCTGGTAAGCGGCGGTTATCCTGAAGCGTATGAAAAAGGAAAGGTTATCAGTGGCCTGGATAAGGTTTCCGTCGAAAACATCGTTTTTCATGCCGGAACAAAAGCTGACGATGGACAGATCCTGACCAGTGGCGGTCGTGTTATCGCTGTCAGCTCTTACGGAGCTAACAAGGAAGAAGCTCTTGCCCGATCCTTCGCCGGTGCCAAGCTCATCGATTTCGAAAAGAAATATTTCCGTAGCGATATCGGATTCGATTTATAAATTGTCGTTATACATGATGATGAGGGTGTGTCAGATCTCGGTATTCATGGAATGCAGACAACGTAGACGAGTGCAGATATTATTAACTATCGACAAAATAAATCTGTGTCCGTCTGTGTATTCTGAGTCATCTGCGTCCGGTAATATCAATTTGACACACCCTCATAACGATTAAAAATGAGAGTAGCTTATAATAAATACAGCCGTCGATTCGACTTTTCTGCTCTACCGACATTCGTGCCGGTTTTATTGGCGTGTATCGTCTGTTGGATGGTCAGTTATTTGTATTCCGTGGGCTATCCTGTTTACGGCGAGGTTTCGGCTACTCCCCTCTGGAATACGATTTGCCAGGCATTGCCAGGTAAAGAATTTACCTATATCATCGGGATGGTGTTGATGTTCGGAGGAGCTTTCCTGTTGCATCGTGCGAACTATGTGTTGGTGTTAATACGGGAGAAGACGATGTTGCCTTTCCTTTTTTATATCCTGTTCATCAGTACGAATCCCGACTTCTTTCCTTTGAAATCGACTTCGGTCGGTGTTTTCTGCCTGATCCTGGCGATTTACCAGTTGTTCACTGCCTATCATGACCCCGAAGCGAGAGAGAAGGCCTACAGTGCCGCCCTGCTGATCGGTATCGGTAGTCTGCTTTGGGTTCATTTGCTCTGGTTTCTGCCGTTGTTTTGGCTGGGGATGTATAATTTTCGTTCGCTGACTCCCCGTACCTTTATTGCTTCTTTGTTAGGGGTGGCAACGGTATATTGGTTCCTGTTGGGATGGTGTGTCTGGCAGAAGGATTTTACGCTGTTCAGCGTTCCTTTCTCGACACTTTTCAAGGTGCGCCTCTTGGCGACAGATGGAATAGTGTTGCTGGATTGGATCAGTATCATGGCGATTGCTCTGTTGACGGTTGTCGCTTCCCTGAATATCGTCATGCATGATACGGAAGATTCGCTTCGCTCTCGTCAGTTTCTCTCGTTCCTGATTGCGATGTCCGTATGGGCATTCAGCCTTTACTTCCTCTATGAACAGGTTTCGGAAGAGTTTCTGGAAACAGCTTGTGTGCCTGCCTCCATCCTGATCGCCCATTTCTTTACGGTGACACGTGGCAAGATCGTGTTTTGGTCGTTTTTTACAATTGTGGCAGTCTTGATTGCCACTCTATTCATTCGCATATGGAATTTCTTATAGAATACGGATATATTGGTGTGTTCATCGCCTCTTTTTTGGCTGCTACCGTTTTGCCGTTCAGCAGCGAGGTCGTTCTGACTGGTGTGTTGTTGGCGGGAGCAGCTATTGGCCCTGTATGATTGCAGCTACGTTGGGTAATTTTCTGGGCGGTATGAGTTGTTATTGGCTGGGTATGCTGGGCAAGGTCGAATGGATAGAGAAATATCTGAAACTGGATGCTGCCAAATTGCAAAAAGTACAAGATTGGATAAAGGGGAAAGGTTCCTGGATGGGCTTTTTCGTCTTCCTTCCCGGTATAGGCGATTTTATCGCTGTGGCGCTCGGTTTCCTCCGCGCCAATATCTGGATCGTGGCTATCTCTATGTTTCTCGGAAAGGCGATCCGATATTGGGTGTGGATGGAATTTGTTTATAAAGTGCAGGGAATGTTCTGATTATTCCACTTTGATATATACTTTCGTAAACACCTCGTTATGTCGGGCAAAAATGGTGTAGTTGCCTCGTGTATCGATCCATGAGACCCACATGCTTACCTTCAGAACGCCGCCTTCGGTCGAAATATTAAAGATATCTTCCAAGCTGTTGTCGTATTGAAACTCCGTACCCTTGGGAAATTCATAGACGATTTCATTTTTAGAACCGTTTACCACCGTCCCGATCGTGCTGTCGTAGGCGGGTAGCCCGTCTGCTTCAGGATTGATTAAGGCAAACCGGATGACAGCTCCTACCCTTTTCTCTTCTTTCATAATCTCGGATTCGACATGGAACTGATAGTAGTCTCCTGCCAGTGCCAAAGCGAACTTTCCCGACGGGAATTGCTTCACGGCTTCTTGTTTGAAGGCCTGGTAAAGGTTTCCTGGTGTTACGGCTGCCTGGTAGACCAGGCTGCTGCCGACTTGGGGCGAAATAACTTTTCCGATCCCTTTCGATGGACCGATTTCGGCGATCAGGCATTCGTTTGTCTGAAAGTTGTTCGCTGCGTTGATATAGATATCCGAATTACCCAGCGGGTCGCTCCATTCTCCACATCGAGCATGTTCAAAGTGGTCGCATTGTTGATTTCCGGCATGGAATCATCATCTGAACAAGAGAAAACCGGAAGCAGGAATGCCGCCAGCAGAAGCTGAAATAAGAGATTCTTTTTCATTTACATCTTTATTAATAAGTTAGACAATAGGTGAAACACATATACAAAGATAATTCTATTTTGTTGAAAAGCGGTCGTTATCCATTATTTTATTGCAAGTGCCATCCGAGCAATGAAGGTGTGTCGAAACTATCCTGTTCCCGCGCTTGACGCGGGATCGCATTAAAACCAGCCCTATAAAAATCTGATTGATAAGGTCTGTCCTTTTGCGTCCCCGCATCAAGTGCGGGGACAAGGAGATTTTGACACACCCCCATAAATCTTATTCCGCCAGCCACTTGTTGATCTGCGTCAGTATCTTTTCCTTCATGTCTTCCGGCATGTTGCTGATACGAGCACGGTGGCTACCTCCGGGCTGGATGTAGACTTGTTCGTTTACCTTACCTTTGAAGATTGGGACGCGGGTGGCGCTCCACGGGTCCACTTCTCCATAGATAAAGATCATCTTCGGATCGTTGTCACGGAGGAAATCATGGACTTTATGGTAGAGTTCGGGGCGGTATTCAACTTTGTCGACCAATTCTTTCGGCAGCATGATACGGTTCAAGTATCCTTTGCTGCTGTCGATTGTCAGGTATTTGCGCAATGGTTTCGTGTCATAACCGTAGTAACCCAGTTCGCGGGCTGCCTGTACGAAGAAGGAGATATTCGGTTGATCTTCGGCAAAATAGTCGGGACTACTGATGTCGACCAAATGCTGAAACAGTGTCTGTGTATCGGACGTGAGCGGTGGAATCACACTGGTCGGCGTCCCCCATTGCCAAAGGGCAAACGGGTATTCCAAAACACAATAATCCAATACTTCGGCCATCGGAATACGGAATACCAGCTTTTTGTCCTTACAGAATTTTTCCAGTATCGGGATGATTTCGTCTTTGTGTTTCAATATTTCAGTCTGGAAGGCTTCGATCTTCCGGCGATCTTTTTTCGTGCCTACTTTGCGGAGGAACGGTTCGTGGCGTCCGTCTTCCACGCCTCTGTTCAAGGGAGCTACATAGGGGACGGAGAAATCTACGTCGTCCGGGAACCAGGCACGATACAGGCAGGTGGTCTGTCCGCCTTTGCTGATGCCGGTGCTGACCCATTTGCCGGTGTACAGCCTTCGGAATGTCTGGTTGACGTTGTGCAAGTCGTAGGCTGAATTCTCTGCCGTCAGATATTCCCAATTGCAGGGGGTCGGGGTAGACTCGAGGAAATAACGATATTCTACGAATACCATGTTGGCATCGAGCAGCTTCGACAGTTCTTCCTGATAACGTGGGTTCAAGGCATACGCCGCGCCATATCCTTCCGTGACCAATATGGTCGGACGGTCGAAACCGACGTGGGCGACAATTACGCGTTGTGTAAATGTTCCGGCTGCCGGGTTCTTATGGTCGACAGGCTGGGTGATGCGTACGAGGTATTTCTCGGCATAATGGTCCGATTCCAACTTCTCTATGCCGCTGACTCCTTTCAGTCCTTCTAATTTCTTTTGTAATTCCTGTGCATTACCTGCAAATGCGACTGTTAGCATCAACAGGAATGCGACGAGACATGGGGGTAGGGTTTTCAATGTCCTTCTCATGGTATTAATCTTTTAAGTTATGTATGTTTCGTATTAATCCTTCGTATTTGGCTCTTTTGACCGCTGATTTGGCAAATATACGATTATATTCTTCACGGGAAAAGACCTTTAGATCCTCTTTTCGAAGAGAAAGCAAAGCCGGTTTCGGACGGAATGCCTCTATCCGAGTCGGGCGGGCGAAACGGTTCCAAGGGCAGACCTCCTGGCAGGTGTCGCAACCGTAAAGGCGGCTGCCGAGGCGAACGGCTTGTTCGGCAGGGATTTCTCCGCGGTTTTCGATGGTGAGATAGGAGAGGCATTTTCGGGCGTTCAGATGGCATGGACCTTCCAGTGCTCCTGTCGGGCAGGCTTCCAGGCAACGGCTGCAACTGCCGCAACGGTTCTTCTGTGGTGTGTCGTAATGATCCGCCTCGAGGGTAGTGACGATTTCTCCCAAGAAAAAGAAAGAACCTTTTCCGGGAATAATCAGGTTCGTGTTCTTCCCGATCCAGCCCAGTCCGGCTTTCCAGGCCCAATAGCGTTCGAGGATGGGAGCGGAGTCGGTGAAAAAGCGGGCGGCTGTTACGTCTGCCTGTCCCGTTCCCGCGCCCCGCGCCGGATCGCAAAAGAACTGCCCGTTGCGATCCATACCTTTCCCGCCCTGTTCCCGCGCTCCGCGCGGGAACAGGGCGGTCCATAGCTCGCTCAACATCTCTTTGACGACGAGATGGTAATCCTTCCCGTAGGCGTAGTAGGCGATATGGGGTGCCTCGGGTGGAAGTTTCTGCTCCGGATAATAATTCAACGCCACAGATATGACTGTCTTGGCTCCTTCTACCAACCTGGCGGGATTAAGCCGTATTTCGCGGTGGTTCTCCATGTACGCCATCCCTGCATGGTTACCTTCCTTCAGCCATTTGTCAAAAAACAAGGCTTCGCTGTCTGCGGTCGCCACTTGTGCGATCCCGCAGGCATCGAAGCCGATCTCTTTTGCTTTCTCTTTTATTTCGGAAGCTGGAAGCATATTAAAACACTTTGAACTCATACCCTTGTTCCTGTAGCCATTCGATGGCTCGGGGCATTGCTTCGCGCATATTGCGTTCGGCTTTCAGCGAGTCGTGAAAGACGATTACGGAACCGTTGCGGGTATAGTTCTTCACCACGTTGAAGACACCGTTCGGTGTCATGTGCGGACTATAATCGCGTGTCACCACGTCCCACATGATGATCCGGTAATGCCTCCGCAGCCATACCACCTGTGGGAAGCGCATGTGTCCGTGAGGTGGACGAAACAAGTCGCTTTTTATATATTCGGCAGCCTTTTCCACATTTGCCAGATAGTTCTTGGTCCAGAAGCGGATGCCTTGAATATGGTTGAAAGTATGGTTGCCCACACGATGCCCCCGGTCCAGTACCATCTGGTAGATGTCCGGATGTTTGCGGACATTGTCTCCGACACAGAAGAAGGTTGCCTTCACACCATATTTGTCTAATATATCCAATACCCAAGGGGTAACCTCGGGGATCGGGCCGTCGTCGAAGGTGAGATATACACACTTCTTCTTTGCCGGAATCCGCCAGGTTACCCCCGGAAACAGGGCCCTGTAAAACCAGGGCGGTTGCTCTATAAACATATTTATTCTCTGCGTCCTGCCGATTCGTAAGCCATACGGTAGTTGTCAAACTCTTCCTGGTATTTCTTGTTGAATTCGGGGTTGTAATGTTTGTTGATTAACAATACTTGATTCAAAACCTGCATGTCTTGTAACAGTTCTGTTTCCACGGATGACAACTGCATCGGGTTCAAGCGGAAATACCAGTTTATGTTACGCATCATGTTATCGGCAATACCTGTGAATATTTCCGCTGCTTTTTCTTTCTGGCCCAGTACGTAATATAATTCGCCGGTTGAAAGAGCCGTGTAGTCGAGCGGGACATTTTCCGGCGGCAACACCTGCATACATTTGTCCAGGACTTCCAAAGCCTTGTCGTTCTTGCCTTCTTTCACCAATGCTTCTGCCAGTTTGTTAAACAACATCATGCGGTAGCTCTTACACATGCGCATTACATTTTCGTCGATGTAAACACCCGGTTTATCCACGCCGCCCCATTTGAATTTGTTCATCACGTTGTCATACATTTTGTCGGTGTTGACAGCCTTGTTGGCATTTTTCGGAACGACTTGATAAGCGAGACCGGTCTGTTCGAAGTAACCGTCCAGATTGACGAACTGATCCGGGCTGACCGTGATCGCGTAATACATAGGACGTTCGAAATTGTTGGTCTGCAACATGTCGAGGATCGTCAGTTCTTGTTTACCCAGTGCATTCTTTCCGGCGAGGTTGATCATCATCTGGTCTACCATGCCGTCTGTTTTGCCGCCTAAGATTTTGGCTCCGGCGATGGAATCGACTTTGTAGTACAGTTTGTCAGCCGGGATATAATCGAGTTCCTGGTTAATACCCGGAATCTTCTTGAACTTAGGATCATCGCTACGGACAAAGTTCAAGGCCGTGTTCAGGTCGATCGAATCTTTTGTCAGCGGGAATACATAAGCTGCATCGCGGGTTCCTTGTATATACTGGTCGCGTGTCCAGGTGATAGGCAGCGGAGCGGACTCGTAAGCCTGTTTCTTCATCTGGTCGATGTACCAGTCTGTTTGCAGATAACTGGTGTTACATACGCGGACATCGGTACGGACACCTTCTACTTCCTGGGCATACCACAAAGGGAATGTGTCGTTATCGCCGTTGGTGAAGATGATGGCGTTCGGCTCACAGGATTCCAGATAGTTAGAACCGAAATCACGGCAGACATAGCGGCCTGAACGGTCGTGGTCATCCCAGTTTTGTCCGGCCATCTGAATAGGGATGAACAGGCAGAGCACGGTTGCCACCGATCCGGCGATGACCGGATTCAGTTTGCCGTATCGTTCCAGTCCCTTTGCCAGTGCCGCGACACCGAATCCGATCCAGATACAGAACGCATAGAACGATCCGGCATACGCATAATCTCGTTCACGCGGCTGGTACGGCGTCTGATTCAGGTACAGTACAATAGCCAGACCGGTCATGAAGAACAGGAAGAAGGTCACCCAGAAACTCTGAATCCCTTTCTGTCCCGAATAAGCCTGGAACAGCAGACCTAATATACCTAACAGCAACGGCAGCATATAGTAAACATTGTGTCCTTTATTGTTCACAATATCGAACGGCATATCTTCTTGCGGACCTACCAGGACTTCGTCAATAAACGGAATACCGGTAATCCAGTTGCCGTTCAGCACTTCGCCGTTTCCCTGGATGTCGTTCTGACGGCCGGAGAAGTTCCACATGAAGTAGCGCCAGTACATAAAGTTCAACTGGTAGGAGAAGAAAAACCTCAGGTTTTCCGCGAATGTCGGTTTCATTACGCTCTTCATTTCTCCGCAATAGTTATATTTCACCGGTTGCCCTTTTACCTGCGCCCAATCCTTGTAGGCTTGTACATGGCGCGGGTCGGAACTATACATACGCGGGAACAACATGTTCAGCTCGTCGACATATTTGTATTCCTGGTCGGTGCGGGACACATAATAACGGTCTTTTTCGTTTTTGTCCTTCTTGATCACGCGGCTCCAGGTCGGTTCGCCTTCTGTCGTGACAGGCACGCAACTTCCTCCCTGATTTTCGCGCTGTACTTCCGAGACGTAGGTCTGCCCGTAGAGGAGCGGAACTTTACCATACTGTTCACGTGCCAGATAGGTACGCAACGTAAAGATATCGCTCGGTGCGTTCTGGTTCATCGGTGTGTCGGCCGTTGCACGGATCAGTGTCAGTGCATACGAAGAATAGCCCACAACAACTACCATCAGGCAGACTAAAACCGTATTCAGTGTCTTAATATCCACCTTCTTGCTCCTGAATAGGTACAGACTCAATGCAGCAGTCAGAATGACCGCCAACACATAACCGCTACCGATAAACGGAATACCGATCAATACGATCGACAAGATGAAAGCAATTTTCATGCGTGTCGGATGGATCTCGTCGCGCATGGTTTCCCAGATAGACCAGATCAATACGCCTGCCACAATGATCACATAAGCAAATACTCCGGAATTGTAAGGCATGCCTAATACATTGACAAACAACAGTTCGAAATAGCCGCAAACCTCGACCAGCCCCTGTACGACACCATACATCATCAGCGCAACGATAGCGAAGGAAATGAGCAGGGCAACCAACGTACCTTTCATCGTAGGATTCGGGAATTTCTTATAGTAATATACCAGCACGATAGCCGGAATACACAGCAAGTTCAGCAAGTGGACACCGATACTCAACCCCATCAGATAAGCGATCAGTACGATCCAGCGGTCTGCATGCGGTTTGTCGTAGGTAGCCTCCCACTTCAGAATCAGCCAGAAAACAACGGCTGTAAAGAGTGATGAATAGGCATACACTTCCCCTTCCACGGCACTGAACCAGAACGTATCACTGAATGTATAAGCCAGTGCTCCGACCAGACCGCTACCCATAATGGTAATCATCTGGCCTAAAGATGCTTCTTCTCCATCTTTCACAATAATCTTGCGTGCAAGATGGGTGATACTCCAGAAAAGGAACAAGATCGTCAGTCCGCTAAATAAGGCGGACATCGTATTTACCATCTTTGCCACTGTGGACGGGTCGGATGCAAGTTGTGTGAACAGGTTGGCTGTCAACATAAAGAACGGTGCTCCGGGGGGATGCCCTACTTCTAGCTTGTAAGCTGAAGAAATGAACTCACCGCAATCCCAGAAACTGGCAGTGGGTTCCATAGTCATCAAATAGACGGTTGAAGCGATCGCAAAGACGATCCAGCCCAACACGTTGTTGATCAATTTATACTTTCCCATACTTTGTATAAAGTGTAATAATTAATTGTCTTAACTCTGTATCCTCACGCGGACAGTCGGCCGCAAAGGTAAGCATTTACGTTTAATACCAACGCCCTGATACGCTATAAATTGTGTGGAAGAGATTAGAAATATATTAAAAAGAATTCGTTGAATGACAGTCTGGAATCTGACAATTTGCCGACATTCGGATGGCGGCAAACTGACATTTGTAGGCAGGATTCTGTTGCAAGCCCGCTGTTTCCTGTGCTGGGGCTTTCCCGGGCGATCCGGAACAAATAGGTAAGTATTTCTGGTGAGTGTCGGGGAAAAACCCTTTCCCGTTCTAAAAAAACGAAAAGGAGAGCTTTTTCTACCGACATGGGAAAAGGGTTGATTATTGTCGTTTTTTATTTGATAACAAACGGAATGTACACCGATAGCATCAAATCAGACAAATGCCCCCGGCGTCCGAGTGCCGGACCGTCGTTGAAGTGTTTCAGTGTGTTCAAACAACCATATTGATAGGAGAGTCCCAATTCACAATGTTTACTCAACCGGTAACCGGCTTTAGCATTATGGAGAGATCGAATACGGCTTGAGGTTGTACATATAATGTCGGAGCTGCCCCCAAGCCGAAATGGAATTTGTCGGTAAGGTGATAGTTCCAACTGGCGGCGACGGAGATCGGCATGATGAAATCGGTGAAACTTTTGCCGTCTTTTCCTCCTCCATAATTTCCATCCCCATCTCCTTCAAAGAAAGGGGAATATTGGTACGTGCTCATACCCTGGAATCCGATCGTTGCATCCAAGTCAAAAAAAGATTTGCGTTCGGGCAGGAAACGGACACGGTAGCCGATCATACCATTACCTTTCAAATCATGGTTATAACCGAGATTAGATGTGTTCCAATCTGATTTACGACTGTCCTGCATCGGAAAACCGACACCGCCACCGATCAACAGGCCGTGTTCGGTCTGGGCGAACACGGTGGTTGAAACGAACAAAAATAAAAATAAGATCTTTTTCATGGGGTATTACCAATTTTGATGATAACTCAATTTTGATACGCCTTTATTTTTTTCAGGAATTTCATTTGACCAAATTGACATTTTTCCGTCAAATAAAAATCTAGTAAAAGGTCCAACTGCTACTGATGCTGACGGTTTCGCAAGTTCTGTGAAGCGTCCAACTCTCATACCGTTTCTTTTATCATAAACCTCTGTATCAAGACGACCTCCGATTTGAATTTTAAATCCAGCATTATAATAATAAGCTTCAAAAGGACTGCTTGAACTTTTTATTTCATAAGTGAGTATAATTGTTGCATGGTGTTTTTTCCACAAAACTTTTTTTCTTTTGACTGAGATAATCAATTTCGTTGTAGATATAATTTGTACCTGAAATTGATATTGGTAAAAAATGCCAACGAGCTCTAACTTTTACATAATCGCCACCAGGTATTTGATACTTGCTTTCTGCTTCATTTGTACTATTTTCTTCGGTTGTGACTATATTATCACCACATACAGCAATAGGTGAGCCAAAAAGTTCTTCTAATGTATATAATGGGCATTTTATGATACTATCCCCAATTAAAAATAAACCTTGTTTATTGGCTAAATTTCTATAAAGAGGATTTTGTACTTTATAGTTGGCTACAAAATCTGTCGAGTCATAAGGGTTAAACATGAATACATCAGCATATTTTTGTTTAAACTCAGCTATTTGTTGGTAAGGCCAAGGCTGACTTGGGTCTTTTTCGTATGCATCAACAATTACTTCTTGTTCTTTATCGGCCTCTTCCATCAATTTTTGTTGGCTGATAAAATTGAATCCGGAGAAAAAAGCGTCTACTTCTTCATTTGACATTTCTGCTAATTTGGTAATTGTTTTGTTATATGTGGAGTCATTTCTGAATTGGAAACAATCTTCCCCATTATAATTCACGATTTGAAAATCAACATCGTTTACAAATGCTTTTGTCACTATCTTACTGTCTACATTAGAAAGATCACTTTCCATCTCATTGTTACACGAGATCATAAATAACGAACATACTGCTGCACTAAATAAAAGTTTCTTCATTGTAATATTGTTTTTAAATTAAATTTCACCATAAACTAAATTCTTTCCATCTGTAATAGAGACTGTGGCTCCTTCCCTAATCTCCTTATCTAAGGAAATGACAACCGAAGGCTTAGTCACTATAGATTGGTTATACACAACCTCTCCTGCCAAATTTGTCACAGTCACCTGAACTGTTCCTAAATCAGCAGTAAACTCTAACAATAAATCTTTATTGTTGTCTTGAACCCATGTTTGGACGGGCAATTGGAAAGTGATGGATTTAGTTTTGAGATCCCATCTTCCAATTAATTCAACTTTCTTTTTGGCAAAGCAAGGAAGCGAAATTGCCAGAACCAATATCAAACTCCCTAATTTTTTAATTGCGTTCATACCGTTTTTGTTTAAAAAATTTTTGGTAAAAGTAGTAGTGGACTTTAAGAGTGCCAAAAACGGTCAAAAAGTATATGGACAAGTCTGAATTTGTATGGATAAATAGTTTTAAGTATTTGTATTTCAATAGAAATGCAATATAAAATGTGAGAGCTAAATTACGATATTTTCTAATGTCTTTCGGATGATAAACTCGTAAATACCCGTTTTAGAATTGGTCAGTCCAAGTGATTGGCGAGTTCTAAGCCTGCGTTTATTGGCAGAATCCGGATTGATCCCTAAAAGCATGGCTTCTGATTTTATGCTGATATTCAAGAAACTAAGGTAACAGGTCTCTATCTCGGTTTTTTTCAAAGTTTCTATATCTTGTACGGCTGCTTGCCAGTTCGGACAAGCGGAGTCGATCTGCTCTTTTAAGAGCTCCCAATTTTGCTCGGAAAGCGTTTGTCCATATTTTTTCTTGTTGTTCGAACGCTCTTTCAGCTCTTGGAAGAGGGATGAGTGTTGCAATTTCTCGCATTTCAGTATAAGGATTTCCTTTTTGGCCTGAAGCATTTTTTCTCGGATTTGCTTATTCTCTTCCTGTTTCGCATTGGCATTTATTGCTTCGTTTTGCCTGATCTCTTTTTGCATTTTGACTAACAGTTGCTCTTTTTCATCTAACAACCGTTGCTGTTTGTTGATCTTGTTCAATCTTTTCCGGTCCTTGTACAGATAGAACAAAACACTAACTAAACTGACAAAAAGGATGAGTCCGCTTAATAAATAGATGACGGAATATAGTTTTTGGTTTTGTCGGATAACAGTTAATGAATTATGTCGTTTTTCTGCATCGATGATGTCTACCTGTTTCTGTTGATCGTATAAGATATCTTTTGCGGCGTAACATTGTTCAAGATACTGGAATGCTTCCGGAATGTTGTTAGCCTCCTTTTCAATCAAGTAACTTAGGTACAACCGATCGGACGGAGTGTATGGATTATTGGTTGGGCTGTCTGCCATTTTAGCATAATAACGGGCTGAATCTAATTGGCTATAGTTATAGAACAACGTACTTAAAGCTAAATATGTAGGAGCCTTATCTATTGTGTCATAAACCAGACCTCTGAAAAAGTAGGATTTCGCTTCGTCTATTTGATCCAAATGCTCATAAATATTCCCCAGTCCGTTCGCAATCGATGCTATTCCGACTGAATCGTTCATTCCAGTAACGATTGAATCCGCTTTCAGCATCAAATCAAGTGCGAGAGAGATTGAGTCTTCGAATACCCATGTCCTGCTGATATCCCGCAAGGCAAACGCATAACTCCGCGTATTATTGGCTTTGGTGAAAAAGGCGGCAGCCTCTTCATACTTCCGCCGTTCTTCGGAGCCTTGTCCGGTGTAGGTGTACAAGTCTGCCATATAACTGCAAATATATCCGGCTACATTATATAAATGTTTCTTCTTTGCCAAGTTTAACGCCTCCGAATAAGCCTTAGTTGCCGGGATAAACAATTTGTCTTCCACAAACGAACGTCCCAAATACAGGCCAATCCAAGCCTGCTCTTCTGCCGTTCCGTGGCTTTTGTACCAGCCTAAAGCGCGGTCGAGCTGTTCGGCGTAGAGCATGTCTTTAAATAGTTTGTCTGCCGCCCGGCAATACAGCATGCACCAACGGGCGAACTGCCGTTCGTTCAGTTTGTCCGGTAGTTCTACGCCTTCCAATATCACGTATGCACTATCCGGATAGACCGGCAGTAACGTTTCCGCCCGATCCATCTGTTCCGAAGCGACCTGATTTTCCCTGCAAGAAAAAAAAGCTATGGATAAAAGAACAAATACAACTATGTTTTTCATGCGAACGGAGATTGTTGCTCAGTATGGCAAAGATAATGAAAGAGATTGGATTTGTAAAAAAAGAGTTCTAAGTTTACGAGGAAAAATACAATATCCCCTTGAAAGGCGGAATGTGCGCTTAAATGATTAATTGGCAACGGTTTGCTTAAAACATATGTTTGTTAAAAAATATTACCCTTGCGGGTAATTTGAATTAGATGGGGTAGAAAATCGAATTAGACGCGGTAGTAGTTTCGATTTGAACCAATGGCTTTTTTAGGAATATGACAATAAGGAGCAAGTGCGTATGGATGAAAATGAAAGAAAATTCCCGGGAGATCTTTTCAAAGGAACGAACCATTAACGCGTTCCTGTCGAAACTATCCGTTCAGGTTTGAACTGACAGAACAAGTTTTTCGCTATGCAGTAGACTGTGAATTGGAAGGACGTTTGATCTCGCTGCAAAGGAAGAAACTGGTACTTGTTGCGTGTGCGCAAGATGCTTCTCTTTTTAGCGGGGAAGAAGAGGAAAACTTTGTCTCCCCGGTGCGGGTCACCGTACAGCCGGATAAGGTGCAAGCCTCTCTTATTGTCGTTCCGGCCTCCCTGCTTCCTAATTGGAAAAGAGAGATACAACGGTTCAGTTCCTTGCGGGTATATGAATATGCAGGGGACCAGAGGAGCCGTGAGTCGTGGAAGAAATTTGACCGCTATCCGGTAATATTGACGACTTACGGACTGCTGCGCCGAGATAATTGAATTGCTGGAAAACTATCCCTTCAAGTATGTGATATTGGATGAAAGCCAGAATATCAAAAATCCCGACTCGGTCCCTTATTTGATAAGGGTTGTAAAGATGGTATTTTGCTTGTCCGAATATGATATCATGTAAATATCATTATCTTTGTGTTGAGGAACGAGAAAACTATTTTATCAGTTTGTATAAATAAGATATGAAAAAGCTGCTACTGTTGTTGTGTTTTGTATTTATACACCAAGTGGTCTATCCGGTTTATTTTAAACATCTAGGCATGAGTGACGGCTTGTCGCAGGTCTCTGTGATGTCGATTTATCAGGATTGCCTGGGACGTATGTGGTTCGGTACACGCGAAGGTGTCAGTATCTATGACGGGGAACGGATGCGGGTGTATAAAGGCTGGGAGAATCTGGACCCGGAAAGCTCTATAAATGTTTTACTCGGACATGAATGTGATCATCTTACTGGAAACAGGCAAGGGGATATTTTCTTTAGGACTTGCGATTCGTTGGTGAGGTATGATATACGGGAAGAGAAATTTTGTGTTGTTAGCGGTTGTAAGGCGAAAACGATAACCTCGGCCGATGGTGATATATGGACGGGGTACGATGATATGGTTTGCCGGTATGATGAAAAAGGAGATAGTCTGCAACTTTATGCGAAGACAAACACTCCCGGTATATCCAGCCTGCTGATCTCGGGGAAGAAGATTTGGATCGGGACTTATGAAGGCCTGTATGTAATTGAAGAGGATAAAAAAGTCCGTTGTCTGATTGAAGGACCTGAATTTTATCGCTTATTTGAAAGTTCTACTGGCGAGATATGGGCCGGTTGCCGTACCGGTGGTTTATACAGGATCACACAAGACGAACGAATCACCTGGTATTCGGAAAGTAATTCCGCACCTTTCCATATAAAGAATAGTCAAATACGGAGCTTTGCTGAAGATCGGTTTGGGAATATCTGGTTCGGCACTTTTATGGGACTGCATAAATATAACCCTTACACGGACCAGTTTACAGTATATCAACAGGATCATTTGCCAGGTAGCCTGTCACATTCTTCTGTTTTCTCTGTTTATATAGATGCACAGGAAACCATATGGGTAGGAACCTATTATGGAGGTGTGAACTATTTTAATGCAGAAAGGGAAATATTCGCTCATTATACGGATAACCCTTTGCGGAAGGAATGCCTGAATTATTCGTTTGTCGGGAATCTGGCGGAAGATAAAGAAGGAAACATCTGGATTTGTACTGAAGGGGGAGGATTGAACTTCATGGATCGTAAAACACGAACCTTTAAATATTTCACTGCAGGTCACCGTAATTCCGTATTGCAGAATAACCTGAAATGCATTGCGTATGACGGAAAGCGGAACCGTCTGTATATCGGCACGCATCATGGAGGGCTTACCCGCTACGATATAAAGACCGGTATTTTTCATAACTACCTGAATGATTACAGGGAAGGAGACATAAAACCGGACGGTATTATCTTCCATACGATGATTCATAACGATAAGCTGTATGTAAGCGCGATGAACGGAACTTTTGTCATGGATCTTGATACGGACCGGTTCCAATGGATATGCAGAAATGCTCAAAGCTTTACGATCGATAGGGAAGAGAATCTATGGATTTTGATTGGGACTTCTTTATACAAGATGGAGCTGGCCCATCCGGATAATCAGAAACATTATGCTTTGCCCCGTTATGGAATCCAGTTCGAACCTAAACGGATCATGACTACTCGCGCGGGGGATATCTATTTCGTGGTTTTGGGAGGTGGCCTGTATCGGTATGACAAACAGACCGATTCTTTTATCCATTATTCTCAGGAAAGCGGACATCTATTGAGCAATTATTGTTACAATGTCGCAGAGACCAATTCGGAAGAGCTGCTGGTGACCAGTGATAAGGGGGTTACTTTCCTGAATCCTTTCAGTGGAAATGCCCGGTTTGCGACGTTGGGGGCGAACTTACCGATCACGTCCATTGCGGATGGTTGCGGGATTCTGGTGTGCCGGAATAATGAACTTTTTATCGGAGGGAATGACGGACTGACCTCTTTTTATCGGGAAGATCTTGATAAGACGGAAAAGAATTACTCCTTATATTTTTCGGAGCTGTATATTCATAATAAAAGAATCTATCCGGGAGCTGTCTCGGGAGGCATACTAAAGGAGGCTTTTCCTTTCAGCGAATCTATCCGATTGAACTATAAGCAAAACAACCTGATTATAAACTTTGCCACAACCAATTATATTGATATCCAAAAAAATAATGAATATCAATATCGATTAGTTGGTTTTGACGATGATTGGGTTTCCACCTCTTCTTCCAGTATTTATTATACGAACCTGGACCCTGGCAAATATACATTGCTGGTTCGTGAAAAGAATCTGTCCCGGCATTTGATGAACCATCGTGAAATATCTCTGGATATCCAGATCGCCCAACCCTGGTATAAAACGGGTTGGGCGTGGGTATTATATGTCCTGACAACTTTTATGATTACTTATCTCACTGTACGGATTTTGAATGCCCGGCGCAAACTGGCACTATCCCTTGAAAAGGAACGGGAAGAGAAAGAGCGTAACGAAGAGTTGAACCAGGCGAAACTACGTTTCTTTACCAATATCAGCCATGAGTTCCGGACACCTCTAACTCTTATTATCAGTCAGATAGATATGCTTTTTCAGAGTTCCTCTCTTTCTCCGACCTTGTATAACCGGATTATTAAGATCAGCAAGAATGCAAACCGGATGCGGAATATGATTTCCGAGTTGTTGGAATTCAGAAAGTTAGAACAAAATTATGTTTCGTTGCATGTTTGCGAACAGAACTTGATTCCATTTCTGAAAGATATTTATCTTTCGTATTGTGAGTTGGCGACTCAACAATCTATTACATTTAATTTTCAGAATGCAGAGGAGAATCTACTGTTATGGTTTGATTCCAATCAGTTGCAGAAAGTGTTTTACAATCTTTTGTCAAACGCATTTAAATACACGAAGCCGGGAGGTACAGTAGAATTGTATGTATCTTCGGATGAAAATGAAGTTTGTATAAAAGTAATCGATACGGGTATCGGGCTTTCGGCAGATGATGTATCGCATATCTTTGACCGCTTTTATCAGGCCGAAAACGGGAAACAGGTAGCAGGAGCTAATCCTGGTACGGGGCTCGGACTGGCTTTAAGTAAAAATATCATTCATCTTCATCATGGGGATATTGCGGTGCAGAGCCAGGTCGGTTATGGAACGATATTTACAGTTACGTTATTAAGGGGAAATGTTCATTTTGAGAATGATAAGAATGCGATTCTTTTGGAAAGTCCGGACGAACCGATGATCAAGGAAGAATCCTTGCCGGATTCTATTTCTTCTGAAGAATATGAAGAAATGGAGAAAGCTTTTCCCGGTTTGAAGGCTGGCTCTTATAAAGTTCTGATTGTTGAGGACAATGAAGAGCTGTTACAGATATTAAATGCGCTTTTTGCTCCTTTCTATCAGGTTATATTAGCCAGGAATGGGGAAGAAGGATTGAGGAAGGCGAACGAGGAAAAACCGGATTTGGTTGTCAGTGATGTTATGATGCCTTTGATGAGTGGTATGGAGATGTGCATGAAAATCAAGAATAATATCGATTTGTGCCATATTCCGGTTGTTTTGCTTACAGCTCTCGATTCTGTCGAATATAATATAGAGGGACTTCAACAGGGAGCGGATGATTATATCAGCAAACCTTTCCATGCAAAAGTATTGTTGATGCGCTGCAATAATTTGATCCGGAACCGTTTGTTGTTGAAGTCCCAGTTGACTAAGCAAGTTGACTTTGATGTGCAGTTGCTGGCTACGACTTCATTGGATCAACAACTTTTGAACCGGATTGTGGAGATCGTCGATCAGCGGATGGGAGAACCGGACTTTGATGTCAATACTCTTGCCCGCGAGTTGAATATGGGGCGTAGTTCGTTCTTTACAAAAGTCAAGAACCTGACCGGAATGACTCCTAGTGAATTTATGCAAAACCAACGCATCAACCGTGCGGCAACCTTATTACGGGAACAGCCGGATTTGTTGGTGAATGAAATATCGGATCGGTTAGGGTTTTCCTCAACGGTATATTTTAGTCGATGCTTTAAAGCGAAGTTCGGAGTATCGCCTGCTCAATTCAGAAAGAAAGAGCAGTAAAAAACATATAGAATTGCTAATCGTTTATATTCAAATAGTTAAATCTTCTATTTGGACTATGTGTACATAAGAAACGGACGCTAAGTATAGGTCCGTTTTTTTATGCCCGGCTACATTTGCTTCCGGAGTTTATCAAAATTTATTAATCTAAATCTACCTATTAATGATGAATGATTTAAACATTCCTTTCTTTAGGAAAACGGTGTTTGCAGGAATGGCCACACTATTCTTGTCGACAGGAGTTACCCTGGCCAATCCGGTTAGTGCCGGGGAAGAAGTGATGGAAAAGTATGCTGTAGCATTGTCTCAGCAAAAGAAAGTGACGATTACGGGAATAGTGAAGGATGCTCTCGGTCCGGTAGTTGGCGCCAACGTAGTGGAAAAAGGAACTACGAACGGGACGGTTACAGATATGGAAGGACATTTTTCTTTGCAGGTATCCTCGAATGCCGTACTAGTCGTTTCTTACATCGGTTATATAGATCAGGCGATTCCGGTGAACGGAAAGACCTCTTTCACGGTTCTGCTGAAAGAAGATTCACAGGCTTTGGATGAAGTGGTGGTTGTGGGATATGGTACGCAAAAGAAGGTGAATATGACCGGTGCGGTCACTTCTGTCGATATGAGCAAGATGGTAGACAGCCGTCCGATCACTTCTCTCTCCGCTGGACTTGCCGGTATGGCTCCCGGTGTTTCTGTAACAGCCGGTAATGGTGGACGTCCCGGTAACGATGGGGCAACGATCCGTGTACGTGGGCAGGGTACGTTAAATGATTCCAATCCGTTAGTAATCATCGACGGAGTGGAAGCCAGCATGAATAATATCAACCCGCAAGACGTAGAAAGCATTTCGGTATTGAAGGATGCTGCTTCGTCTGCCATTTATGGTTCCCGTGCGGCAAACGGTGTCATTCTGATCACTACCCGTAGGGGGAAATCGGGTGAAGCGAAAATATCTTATAATGGTTATGTCACAATGCAGAAAGTGGCGAACCGTATCGACTTGGTCTCCAATTATGCCGATTATATGGAATTGTATAACGAAGGGCAACTCAATAGCGACCTCCCCGCGATCTTCAGTCAAGAGAAAATCGATGAATGGCGGGCGGCTGGTAACAGTGATCCTGTCAAATATCCGAACTCTGACTGGCAGGACGCTCTATTTCAGACTGGATGGATGCAGAACCATACAATCAATATCAATGGAGGATCTGACAAGATTCACTATTATATATCCGGTAATTACATGAACAATCCCGGTATTATGGAAAATTCCGGGTATGAACGTTATAGTGCCCGTGTCAATTTGGACGCGGAAGTCAAAGATTGGTTTACTATTGGTGTCAATGCTTACGGTACGCGTGGAAAAGAGGAGTTAGGGTTGTTGAAGACAGAATCGAATGACAATTTCTATACCTACATGCAAGCTACCACACCGGGTATCTGCTATCAGGCACCTGATGGCCGGTATGGTGGTGTAAACAATCCGGAAGACGACCCGCAGAGTAGCTCCAACAATGTCTTGAAGATGTTGAACGACGTCAAAGGAAATCGTACGACCAATAATATCGTTTCTCGTTTTTATGCCCAGCTGAGGCCGTTTAAAGGTTTGACGATTGAAGGATCTTATACGTATGCTTTTTCCGACCAGTTCCTGTATCAACAGCCGGTTTTCCATGATTTGTGGAACTTGTATGACAATACGTTGCAGATTGCCGGAACTGGAGTTTCGAAAGTTATCAACCGTAATAATAAGACTGTCCGTAACAATATGGACGGGCTGGTCAGATATGAAACCGAGATCGACCGGTTGAACATTCAAGCAACGGTCGGAGCCAGTCAGGAAGCCTACCGTAACAACTGGTTTGAGGCCTCCAAAGAAAATTTGACATCCTCTGAATTGACGGAGTTGAATGCTGCCACTGCCAATGCTACTGCAACCGGAACCTATTCCAATTGGGCTATGCGTTCATTTTTTGGCCGGGTCAATTTGAACTGGGATGAAAAATACTTGTTGGAAGCCAATCTTCGTGCCGATGCCTCTTCCCGTTTTGCCAAGAAATATCGTTGGGGCTATTTCCCTTCTTTCTCGTTGGGCTGGCGTATGGAACAGGAAGCTTTCATGAAAGATATCTCATGGCTTAACCAGTTGAAAATCCGCGCCTCGTATGGCTCGTTAGGAAACAATGCTGTGGGAAACTATGACTATCAGTTGTATTATCAGGCCTCTAATTATGTCTTGAACAACGCCTTGCAGATCGGTATGGCGCAACGTGCTCTTTCGAATGCGGCGTTGACTTGGGAAACTTCCTATGTCACTAATTTCGGTGTGGACTTCGCTCTGTTCTCTAAATTGAGCGGAACTGTCGATGCTTTCGTCAAAAACACCAAAGGGATTCTGATCGAACTGCCAGCACCATTGGTGCATGGTAATGCTACCGTTCCTAAATCCAATGCGGCTGAGGTCCGCAACCGGGGTGTCGAGCTGAGTTTGAACTGGAATGACAAAATCGGTTCTGTGAACTATTTTGTCGGGGGGAATTTCTCATATGTTAAAAATAAAGTGACGAAGTTTAAAGGTGACGAGATGTCTCTGAACGGAACCAACATGATTTTGGAGGGTGAACCGATCAATATCCAATATGTGCTTTCGGTCGACCGGATTATCCAGACGGAAGAGGATATGGCAATAGTGGAAGCTATGGAAGCGAATAATCCGGATGCTTTCAAGCAATATAAGAAACCGGAATATGGAGATTTCTTATATAAAGATGTTGACGGAGACGGATGCATCACTGACAACGACAAGATCAAAGTTGGCAATGGTACTAACCCGACATTCACTTTTGGATTCAATTTCGGTGCCAACTGGAAAGGTTGGGATTTTAGCTGTATCCTGCAAGGTGCTACCGGATTGAAAACATACTGGAGCGGATTGGATGGCGCCAGCTATTGGCCTCAAGTGCGCCGGGGTAACCAGATCAACAAGACCATTGCAGACGGACGTTGGTATCCGGGGCGTACGGATGCTACTTATCCGCGTCTCCTAAATTATACTGATGGACGGAACCGGGTGGCAAGTGACTTCTGGGTACAGGATAAGTCTTATTTGAGAGTGAAAAATGTCCAGTTGGGATATACTATTCCGAAACATCTCTCGCAAAAACTCCTGATCGACAACTTCCGTTTATATGTCAGCATCGATAATGCTTTGACCTTTACGGGATATAAGGGATTGGATCCTGAGGTATCGGGCACGAAATATCCGACTATGCGATTAACAACATTTGGTTTAAACCTTACATTTTAAATAGTTGAAAACATGAAAAAGATCATAATCTATTTGGCGACAATGCTTTTAGCTGCCATGACATTCACCGGTTGCTATGATTTGGAGACCTATCCGGGAGACAAAGTCAACGAAGGTACATTTTACAAGACCGGCGATCACGCTCATCAAGGCTTGATGGGAATCTATGGCATGCTGCGTCTGAACGAGGCATACGGTTACCAGTTCTGCTTCGATCATTTGGGAGATATCGCTTACGGGTATAACTATTATATGATGTTCCTGGCTACCTATACCGACCGTGATGGAACGATACAAGCCCATTGGCAGACCTTCTATGACGGTATACATCGTGTCAATACCTTTATACGTTCCGTAAAGGGAATGGGCGGTATTATCACTGATGAACAGATCAATGAATATGTGGCGGAAGCCAAATTCCTTCGTGCGATGTTCTACTTTTCCTTGACAGACCTTTTCGGTGGGGTTCCCTATTATGATGAGTCAACTAATGTCAACGAGGAGTTTATGAATCTGAAACAGCCGAGAAGTAGCCTCGAAGAGGTACGTGCTCATATTTTGGAAGATTTGGACGAGGCGATCAAATACCTTCCTGTCGAACATGCTGCCAGCGAATATGGGCGTGCTACTAAAGGTGCTGCCTATGCCCTTCGTGGTAAAGTGTATCTTTATGACAAGGAGTGGCAATCAGCCATCAACGATTTTGAGGAAATCGTCTATAACAAGTCCAATAACTATGGTTATGATCTCGATGACGATTACGCCCGTGTTTTCAAACTCTATAACGGGGCGAAAAGTCCGGAAACAGTATTCTCGATCCAGAATAAGAGTGGTGTTGGCACTGAATATGGTATGCAGATACAAGCTTTGATGGGATGCCGTGGCGCTTATGGGAGTTGCTGGAACAATACAGTTCCTTCTACACAATTGGTGGATATGTATGAGTTCAAAGATGGCCGCCCTTTCAACTGGGATGAAATTTTCCCCGGTTATAACGCGATGACACCTGAACAGCGTAAGGAGCTCCTTAGTGTCGAGATGGACGGAGCCGGAGCCATAGTTGGGCTTCGTGAAGCAGATACCGCCAAAATCTTGAGTGCCTATACCTGTCGCGATCCGCGCCTGATGGCCACTGTGATCGTTCCTTATTCACACTATATGGGAAATATTGGTCGAACGACTAACGTGGATTTGATCTTCGCTTTGGATCATAACCTGTCGGGGAATGCCAACGGTGGCACAATCCAGAACAATGCAGGTTGGGTATCTTATCTCTATCGGAAGTTCGTGACCGAAGGAGATCAGGGCGGTGCGATCAGCAACCGTTTGCATACACCGTTCGCTTTTCCTTTGATCCGCTTTGCTGACGTTCTCTTGATGCTTTCCGAGGCCTACAACGAAGCGGGACAGTTAGACAAGGCCGTGATCGAATTCAACAAGGTTCGTACCCGTGTTGGTATGCCGGGCTTGAACTCCGGTCCAGAGTGGATGGTTGTCAGCAATAAAGAACAGATGGCCGAGCGGATACGCAAGGAACGTGCCGTTGAGTTTGCCGGGGAAGGACTTCGTTTCAGTGACTTGCGTCGTTGGGGATATGAAATTGCCCACAAAACGCTCAATAACGTTGATGCTGTCAATATCTATGGCGAGCCGATCTATACCCATCTGTTTACCGAACGTGATATGCTTTGGCCTATACCTGGTGTGGAAAGGGAACGGAATGATGCGTTGACACAGAATCCGGGTTGGTAACCTCGATTGATTAAGAAACTGTTTTGATTTTTTCGCTTCATGATTTGAGATGTATTTTTGGATCAGATTCATCTCTCTGATGGGGAAGATAGCGGGCTATCTGACGGAGAAGAGAGGCGGATATGACCAAAAAGACGCTCAAAGTATAGGCAAAAACAATGGCAAAATAACAAAGCAGGCTGTTTGTAAAAAATCAAAACAGTTTCTAAGCAGTTGTGTTAAGTTTGATATAGTAGCATGGAGGCACAGAGTCGCGGAGCTCTGATTAGCATATAAGAAAGCTTTGTGAACACTGTGTCTCTTTTATTTGGATCATTGAAATCCCTTTAACTTATGTGTTTATGAGATTGATTAATTTAATAGGTTTATTTTCCTGTTGTTCTCCTTTGTGGTAACAGGGCGG
>ENA-OQJX01000004-OQJX01000004.1-human-gut-metagenome-genome-assembly--contig:-NODE-4-length-146624-cov-2.767647_pt1 | contig 146624 bp, 138 predicted proteins | sample MGYA00242615_ERZ504782 | MGnify/ENA primary metagenome ERZ504782 (study PRJEB26092, sample SAMD00036354) | human gut metagenome | host: Homo sapiens | study: EMG produced TPA metagenomics assembly of... | reverse complement strand
TTTTTCTTCACTCTTACTACCAATCAGGTATGAGTAAGCATGCCTTTTGCCGGGCACATGGCATTTGTTGCCCTGCCTTGCTAAATAGTTGGATTAAAAAGTATTCAAATTTAGCAGAAGAGCTATCTTTGCCTTCTGAACAAGAATCACCAGATATGTCCAATCGCAGCAAGGAAGCCTACAAAGATGAAAATGCCCAATTAAAAAAGCGCATTAAAGAGCTGGAGAAAGCTCTGTCTTTCTCCAAGCTGGAAACAGAAGCCCGTGAGTTGATGATTACGCGTGCTGAAGAACTCTTCAACATCCCTATCAGAAAAAAATCTGGGGCCAAATCGTAACGGAACTGGTCAGTCAGCGCAACCTGAAAGTTGCGTTGGCCTGCCGTCTGTTTGGCCATTGTCGTCAAGCCTACTACCAGTCAAAGGCTGACATTGAGAGTCAGATACATAGGGAACGTCTCATGCTGGATGCTGTCCGTGATATCCGTATCGAAGATCCGGGTATAGGCTGTTACAAACTGTGGATTATGCTCACCGTGCTTTTTGGAGCCGGGTTCATGCCTGGGCGGGACAGCTTTTATGCATTGCTCCGGCAACACCGCTTGATGCTTCCTGCCCGCAAGACCCGGCATACGACGAACTCCAACCATCGCTACCACAAGTGGAAGAACCTAATCAAAGGACTGACCTTGACTTCAGCCAACCAGTTGTGGGTCAGCGACATTACTTATATACCACTTGCCAATGGTGAAGTCTGTTATCTGCATCTGATTACGGATGCCTACTCCCATAAGATAGTGGGATGGGTGCTTGCCGACACCTTACGGGTATCGGCAACCATCAATGCATTGCAACAGGCTATAGAGCAGGCTGTTGAAATGACAGGAGATGAAAATCTTACGGGCCTGATACATCACTCGGACCGTGGCGTACAATACTGTTGCGACCCATACGTGGCACTTCTTCAGAAACATGGCATTGCCATCAGTATGACGGAAGACTACAAACCCACCGACAATGCCGTTGCGGAACGTATCAACGGGATTATTAAGGCGGAAAGCAGCCATCCTCGAGGCCGGTTCAACGACATCGGGCATGCAAGAAATGTCATAGCTCGCTACATACATTTCTATAACCATCGCAGACCGCATATGAGTATCGGGTATAAAATACCTGCTGTGGCGCATCTGGAGAAGGGAATACAGAAGAAAATGTGGAAGAAGAAAAAATATCCTTCCACAAGTAGCAATAAAAAGATGGATGCAATATCTTTGCAAAGCCGGACAGCAAGTCCGGGCGAAGGCGCAGGACAGCGCACCTGACAAAGACAGAATGCCTCTTTTAGGGGCACCCAGTCTTGCCGGACAAGCAAGCACGGGCTCTGCAAATGCAGCAGGATGACTGTCAACAGAATCAGGACAACTCACTTTGCTGTGTCTACTATATCAGCAGGGCTTGGGAAGAAGTGACTACTGAACCAGTACAACATTCCAAGAACCGTCTACTGATATCGGTTATAAAAAGAAAAAGCGTCTAGCTAAATCAGGAAAAGACATTACCCTATATTGTAACGCCCTTTACCCCATATTGTAAAGACCTTTACCGCCTATTGTAAAAGGAGTTTCCCCAGGGGTAAAGGGAGTTCCCCCAGCGGGTGAAGCGTGTTTCCCCACCGTCAAACCCTTTCTGAAGTAATGAAAAGGAGGGCGTTCCTTTGCATTTTCAATTAAATTCCATAGCTTTGTTCTTTGAAAACCTATATATAAAACCCTACGAATATGACCAAATTTGAAATAGAAGAGAAAATAGTCTCCATGCTCAAGACCGTATTCGACCCGGAAATACCGGTAAATGTATACGACCTGGGACTGATTTACAAAATAGACGTCTCCGACCAGGGAGAAGCCTCCATCGACATGACGCTGACTGCCCCCAACTGTCCGGCAGCCGACTTCATCATGGAAGATGTGCGCCAGAAGGTGGAATCCATCGACGGCGTAACCTCCGCCACCATCAATCTCGTCTTCGAACCCGAGTGGGACAAGGACATGATGAGCGAAGAAGCGAAACTGGAACTGGGATTCCTTTAAATCAGTTGAAAGTTCAAAGTTGAAAATGGAAAGTTGAAAATGAAGAATGTATATTTCCTCTCGGATGCTCACCTGGGCTCACGAGCCATCGAACACGGACGAACCCAAGAACGGAGGCTGGTCAACTTCTTGGACAGCATCAAGCACAAGGCATCGGCCGTATACCTGCTGGGAGACATGTTCGACTTCTGGTACGAATTCCGTACCGTAGTGCCCAAAGGATACACCCGCTTTCTGGGCAAGCTGTCCGAACTGACCGACCTGGGAGTAGAAGTCCACTTTTTCACGGGAAACCATGACCTTTGGTGCGGCGACTATCTGACCAAGGAGTGCGGCGTCATGATACACCGCGAACCGCTGACCACCGAAATCTTCGGAAAAGAGTTCTACCTTGCCCACGGTGACGGGCTAGGCGACCCGGACAAGAAGTTCAAGATGCTGCGCGCCATGTTCCGCAGCCGTACCCTACAGACACTGTTCTCTGCTGCACCCCCGCCTGGAGCATGGAGCTGGGACTGAACTGGGCCAAGCACAGCCGCTTGAAACGCATAGACGGGAAAGAACCCGCATACATGGGAGAAAACAACGAATACCTGGTGCTCTACACCAAGGAATACCTGAAAAGCCATCCCAACATCAACTACTTCATCTACGGTCACCGCCACATCGAACTGGACCTGATGCTGAGCAGTACCGCCCGCATCCTCATCCTCGGCGACTGGATAAACTACTTCTCGTACGCCGTCTTTGACGGCGAGAACCTCTTCCTTGAGAATTTTGTGGAGGGAGAGACGAAGCTATAACCCGCATTGCCAAACTGTTAACCATCATACCATTACCACCCATGAAACCTTTAAGACTGAAAAACATGATTGCCGGATGCCTGCTCGCAGCAGGAGCATTGCCGGTATGGGGACAATCCGGCGCCCCGACACTTGTCATCCGCATTGACGATCTCGGTGCCCTGCATTCCGTCAACGAAGCCTGCATCCAGACCTACCGCTCGGGTATTGCCCGCAGCGTGGAAGTGATGCCCGTAGCAGCCTGGTATCCGGAAGCCATCAAGATGCTGAAAGAAAATCCGGGACTGGACGTCGGCCTGCACCTCGTCATCACCAGCGAGTGGGAGAACGTGAAGTGGCGTCCGCTGACCCACTGCCCCAGCCTGACGGACGAGAAGGGCTATTTCTACCCGATGATGTTCCCTAACCCCGCCTATCCGGGACAGTCCATCATGGAGCAGAAATGGGACATCAAGGAGATAGAGCAGGAGTTCCGCGCACAGATAGAGACGACGCTGAAAAGCATTCCGCAACTCAGCCATCTGTCCGGACACATGCTCTCCACCGGTTTCAGCAAAGAAGTGAACGAGCTGGTGCAACGGCTCGCCAAAGAATACAACCTGCCGTCCATCGACCGCATGGACTCCTCCAAGGACTACCGGTTTACCTACATCGGGTACGACGGCCCCAAAAGAACCGCCGAAGAAAAGGAGGCCAGCTTCATCAAAGCATTGGAGAAGTTGCAGCCGGGCCAGCGCTACCTTTTCTTAGACCACCCGGCACTGGACAACGATGAAATGAAAACCGTCTTCCACATCGGATATGAGGACGTGGCGCTGGACCGCCAGGGAGTGACCGACCTGCTGACAAGCCCCCGCGTCCGGAAAGCCATTGAGGACAAAGGCATAAAGCTGATTTCCATCAACCAACTGACCAAGGGCCTGCCCCGCGCCGCCGCTACTCCGAAGCTGGACAAGGCCATGAACAGATATCTGGATGCCGTAAAGAAAGCCGGACAAGACCTGCACAGTATCATGATTGTGCAACACGGCAATGTCATTGCCGAAGAATGGATGGGCGAAGGGAAAGAGGATGAGCCTCACATCCTGAACTCCGTCAGCAAGACATTCACCGCCACCGCCGTGGGACTTGCCGCCTCCGAAGGCAGGCTGAAGCTGACGGACAAGGTCATCTCCTTCTTCCCCGACAAGCTTCCGGCAACCGTCAGCGAAAATCTGGCAGCCATGACCGTACGCGACCTGCTGACCATGAACTGCGGGCACGACACCGACCCCACCGGAACGGTACGCAAAAAGGCAGACGCCGATTGGGTGCAGGAGTTCCTTGCCTTCCCCGTGGAGCACAAGCCCGGTACCTTCTACACCTACAACAGCCTGGGAACCTACATGCTCTCAGCCATCGTACAGAAAGTGACGGGCGAGAAAGTGGTGGATTATCTCTATCCCCGTCTGTTCCGCCCGCTTGGCATCGTCAACGCCCGGTGGCAGGAAAGCCCGCAAGGCATCAATACCGGAGGCTGGGGGTTGTACCTCAAAACGGAAGACCTTGCAAGATAGGACAACTATTCCTGCAGAAAGGAAACTGGAACGGACAGCAGATTCTGCCCGAAGAATGGGTAAAGGAGGCATCTGCCTGCCAAGTGCCCTCACTGCCCGCCGGCATGAAACCGGAGATGCTGAAGAAAGCGAAGATGAGCGCCAAGACAAGCGACTGGCTGCAGGGCTACGGCTACCAGATGTGGCGCTGCCGCCACAACGCCTACCGTGCCGATGGTGCCAACGGACAATACATACTGGTGTTGCCGGACAAGGATGCCGTCATTGCCGTCACCGCCAACATCCCCGACATGCAGGCAGAGCTGAATCTAATATGGAAGTACCTGCTGCCCGCGCTATAAAACGTTTATTCTTATAAATGATTACGAAAAAGTGAAGGTTACCGGAACTTTTTCCCGGCATGGTTGTAGTAACATCATAACATTAAAAACATTAGCGTCATGGATGATATGATTTACAGAAACGACCCGATTGCCGAAGAGAACATAGACCCGCACGGACGTCCGGCAACGGATGAATTCGAGGAATGGAGCGAAGAGGTCTCCGAACGGACAGATACCGGATACAAGGACCAGAAAGTAAAATCTGCCAAGGAACGGGAGAAACGTATCCGGGAGATGGATGAAATTATAAAGAAGGACCTTAAGGAATAAATAGACAGCCACCACAGATAGCACAGATTCTCACAGATTAGTCTCTTATACTTGATATCAGAGCTTCCAATATGTGAGAATCCGTGTAATCTGTGGTGACTGTCTATTATTTGTATCCGCCAGCCTTGGCTATGCGTTTCGGGATTTCCGTGTTGTCCATCTTACCCACGAACAGCTTGGAGCCTGCACCTACTGCGAATACCGGCACATATCCGGCTGTATGGCCACCGCTGGTCCAGCCTACCATGGCAATCTGGCTCATTACCTTCTTGGCGGCAACGGCCAGGGGCTCAGTCTTGGCATAAAGACTTTCCTCAAACACTACATGCTTGTTCACAAATGATTCTTCGTAAGCATCACGCAGCATCTTCTCCTGCTCCCAGCTCACCGGCAGCTCTTTCCAGAAACCCATCTTTTCTGCCAGGAATTCCTTCATTTCCGGCCAGTTGATAACCTTGCGCATCTTGCGTAAATCCGTGATGGAACGTGAAAGGATATCCTGAGACTGCTTCTGCTTGGCAAGGCTTTCAGTTGAAGCTCGTACTTACCGGTACCCAGCCCCAGACCGCCGGTTTCATGGTCGGCAGTTACCACAATCAGCGTTTCTTTGGGATGCTTCTTATAGACTCGTAAGCCACCTTGATGGCGTTGTCCATATCCACCACTTCCTCAAAGACTGTGGCGGGGTCGTTTCCGTGGCAGGCCCAGTCAATCTTTCCACCTTCAACCATCAGGAAGAAACCCTTGTTACTGCCTTTGGTCAGGAAAGAGATGGCACTCTCGGTAATTTCGGCCAGTGTCAGGTCGCCTTCCTGGCGGTCGATGGCATAGGGCAGGCAAGAAGGCTCTGCCCCTTCTTTCTGGATAAGAATCATCTTGTCCGCCTGGGCAGACTTCGACTTGTATTCGTCAAGGCCTCTTGCAACGGTATAGCCGGCTTCTTCAAAGATAGGGAAGATGCTCGGAGCCTCTTTCTTGTCGGCAGTAGTAGTCGGTTTCAAGAAACCACCGCCTGCATAGAAGTCGAAACCGGCTTTCGGCAGGTCGAGGGCTATCTCGTAATACATACCACGGTCCGGCTGGTGGGCATAGAATGCAGCGGGAGTAGCATGGTCTACGCTGACGCTGGTAGTTACCCCAACTTTCTTACCGGACTTTTTGGCTCTCTCGGCCACACTCTGGAGCACACTCTTGTTATCGTCCATACCAATGGCGCCGTTGTAGGTCTTTGCACCGGTAGCCAGGGCTGTTCCGGCAGCAGAAGAGTCAGTCACCGAGTTGGTGGCAGAAAAGGTAGTTGCCATGCTGGCAACCGGGAAAGAAGTGAACAGCAAAGGCTTTACACCGATGCGCCCTTCTTGTTCGGCCAGATACATCTCCGTACCGTTCACCTGGTTCACACCCATTCCATCACCGATGAAATAAAACACGTACTTCGCCTGCTGGGCATAGGCCATGCCGCTGGTCAGCAGTACAAAGAACAACACATACATTAATCGTTTCATAAGCAGTTCTTATTTAAAGTTATTCGGAAAATTGCCTTTATTGTTTTTAACCGAGTAACAAAGATAAGGATTTTAAAGGATTCGGAAAACATTTCGCCCCTACAAATACATTACATATTTGCAGGGGCGAAACCACATCCGGACTCCGGGAAGCCGGAACCGGGAAATATTACAGCGATATTACTTCTTCAGAATATCCATCGTGTCCGAAGCAATCATCAGTTCCTCGTCAGTGGGGATTACCACCACCTTCACCTGAGAATCTTCGGTAGAGATAACCATTTCTTCACCGCGTACTTTGTTCTTCTCGGCATCCAGCTTTATGCCCATGAATTCCAGGCCTTCACATGCACCCCAGCGGGCACTTGCCTGATTCTCGCCGACACCACCGGTAAATACCACGATATCCACACCACCCAAAGCAGCGGCATAGGCACCGATATATTTCTTGATGCGGTAGAAGTACATTTCTTCAGCCAGAACAGCCTTCGGATTGCCGGCAGCTACGGCATTTTCCAGGTCGCGCATGTCACTGGATTCACCGAAGATACCCAGCACACCGCTCTTCTTGTTCAGCAGGTTGGAGATGCCGTTGGCATCCAGACCCTCTTTCTCCATGATGAAGGAAACGGCACCGGCATCAATATCACCACTGCGGGTACCCATCATCAGACCTTCCAACGGGGTCAAGCCCATGCTGGTGTCTACGCACTTACCGTCCTTGATAGCAGTAATGGAACCACCATTGCCAATGTGGCAAGTGATGATTTTCTTTCCTTCCGGCTCTACACCTAGGAACTCGCAGACGCGCTGCGATACGTAGCGGTGTGAGGTTCCGTGGAAACCATAACGGCGTACGCCGTACTTTTCATAAAGTTCGTAAGGCACGGCATACAGATAGGCATGCTTCGGCATGGTCTGATGGAAAGCCGTATCGAACACACCAATCTGCGGAACATTAGGCAGAATGGCAGATATTGCATTTACCCCCTTCAGGTTAGCAGGATTGTGGAGCGGAGCCAGGTCGTTGCAGGCAGTGAAGGCGGCAAGCACTTCCGGCGTCAGCCGTACAGACTCGCTGAACTTTTCGCCTCCATGCACCATACGGTGACCTACGGCATTGATTTCGTCCAAAGACTTGATGGCTCCATATTCAGGCTTGTCAAAGTGTTCAGGATAAATTCCACACCTACGGTATGCTCTGGAATGTCCCTCTCAAGAACTTTCTTCTCGCCACTGGGCAAGGTGAACTTCAGGAAAGAGTCCTTCAAACCAATTTTTTCGATACCACCCTGGGCGATAACTTCTTTCCGGTCCATATCAAACAATTTGTATTTGATGGACGAGCTACCGCAGTTCAATACTAAGATTTTCATACTATATATCAGATTTAAAAGTTATTCAGCATTCTTTTTGGCAGCAATGGCCTGATTGGCAGTGATGGCAATCATGCGATACACATCCTCGATGGAGCAACCGCGTGAAAGGTCGTTCACCGGACGGGCGATACCTTGTAGGATAGGTCCTACGGCATCAGCATGTCCCAGACGTTGCACCAGTTTGTAGGAGATGTTGCCCACTTCGAGGCTGGGGACAACCAATACGTTAGCATGTCCGGCGATAGAAGAACCCGGAGCCTTGCTTGCACCTACTTCCGGCACCAAAGCTGCATCGGCCTGCAACTCACCGTCGATGGCAATATCGGGAGCCATCTCCTTGGCAATCTTCAATGCCTCAACCACTTTATCCACCACTTCGTGCTTGGCAGAGCCCTTGGTAGAGAAGCTCAGCATGGCAACTTTCGGGTCGAGACCGGCAACTGCCTGGGCTGTACGCGCCGTACATACGGCAATCTGTGCCAATTGTTCTGCATCGGGCACCGGAGTCACAGCCACGTCACCCATCACCAGGATACCGTTCTTTCCATATTCAGGAGCATGTGTCAGCAGCAGCATGGCACCCGAAACGCAAGTGATGCCCGGGGAAGTCTTGATAATCTGCAAAGCAGGGCGAAGTACATTACCCGTAGTGTTGCGTGCACCTGCCAACTGGCCGTCAGCATCGCCATTCTTTATAATCAGGCAGCCCAGATAAAGCGGATCGACAACCAACTTGCGAGCCTCTTCGATGGTCATGCCTTTCTTTTTGCGGAGCTCGCAAAGCAGTTGGGCATATTCTTCTTTCTTAGGATGGTCTTCCGGGTCGATAATGGTAGCCTTGTTTATATTTCCCAGCCCCCACTCTTTGGCACAAGCCTCTATCTCGGCAGGTTTTCCAAGGATAATCAAGTCGGCTACTCCGTCAGTCAAGATTTGATTGGCAGCTTTCAGTGTACGCTCTTCCGTACTCGGGAAGAACAATTCGTTGGCGGTTTGCTTTGGCACGCTCAACAATTTCGTTAATTAATCTTTGCATGATATTTTAATTGTCTATTAAGAATCGGCAGTATGTGTTATTCACGCCGCAAAAGTACACAATTTTGCAATATCTACATTGCAAACATCGGTCTTTTTTACCGTTCAGACCATAATTATTATAATATTTAACATTAGTATTCCCAGCATTCATGTGTACGCACACGTGCCCCTCTGCAACAAACAATTACCCGTCCGGCAGGAACAACCCGCCCGACTCTACAAACGACATAAAAAAAATCAGGATACAACGATAACAAGCAATACATAGAATACCTACCTTTGCAGCGTTTTCAACGTATAACAATAGGTATTATAATAGTATGATTCGTCAATGCGCCATCCTTTTCGGATGCTTAGCTTTGGGTGAACTGATTGTTTTCTTTACGGGTATCAAGTTACCTTCCAGCATCATCGGTATGCTGTTGCTCACCCTATTCTTGAAATTGGGTTGGATTAAACTGCACTGGGTGCAGGGTATGTCCGACTTCCTGGTTGCCAACCTGGGCTTCTTCTTCGTACCGCCCGGTGTAGCTCTCATGCTTTACTTCGATGTCATCGCCTCCGAGTTCTGGCCGATAGTGACCGCTTCCATAATCAGCACCCTGCTGGTGATTGTAGTCACCGGATGGGTTCATCAACTAACACGTAAAATCAAATGAACTTTTTAGAAAACGAATTTTTCCTATTGGCTGTCACCTTCGGGATTTTCTTTCTGGCCAAACTCCTGCAGAAAAAGACCGGCATCATGTTGCTGAACCCCATCCTGCTGACAATTGCCATCCTCATTGTCTTCCTGAAGATGACACATATCAGTTATGAGACCTACAATGAAGGAGGACATCTGATAGAATTCTGGCTGAAACCCGCTGTTGTGGCCTGGGAGTCCCCCTATACCTCCAATTGGAAACGATTAAGAAACAGCTGCTCCCCATCATGCTGTCACAACTTGCCGGCTGCATTGTGGGAGTTATCTCTGTCGTGCTGATAGCTAAATTGATGGGGCTTCCGACGAGATTATCTACTCCCTGGCGCCCAAGTCGGTCACTACGCCGATAGCCATGGAAGTAACCAAGTCGCTGGGCGGCATTCCCTCACTTACCGCCGCCGTAGTGGTCTGTGTAGGCTTGCTGGGAGGAATACTGGGCTTCAAGACCATGAAACTGACCCACATCGGCAGTCCTATGGCACAAGGCCTTTCCTTGGGAGCCGCCGCCCACGCGGTAGGAACTTCCACAGCCATGGACATCAGCCGCAAATACGGCGCATTCGCCAGCCTCGGCCTGACCCTGAACGGTATTTTCACTGCATTGCTGACCCCAACTATTCTGCGATTATTAGGGCTACTCTAACAAAATCTTCTTATTTTTGTTATCTATAATCATAACCAACTAAAAACAACGTATGATTTCATTTAAAGATATCGAATTACAAGACAAAGAACTGATTACTTCCTATACACAGAACAGTCCGCGACGGAATTGTGACCTCTCATTCTCCAACCTATGCAGCTGGCGTTTTCTATACAATACAAAGTTTGCCATCATGGACGGCTTCCTCCTGCTGAAATTCTGGGCAAACGATGAACTGGTGTACATGATGCCGATAGGTAACGGAGATTTGACAAAAGTACTGGACGCACTGGTCGAAGACGCACACCGGAAGGGGAACCTTTCTGCCTGCTGGGAATATGTTCGGGCATGTGCTCGGAACTGGAAGCTTCATGCCCGGAAAATTCCAGTTCACAGCAGACCGGGACTATGCCGATTACCTCTATCTGCGTACAGACCTCGCCACGCTTGCCGGAAAGAAATTCCAGTCCAAACGGAATCATGTCAACAAATTCAAACGCACCTATAATTACGAATATACTCCCATCACTCCCGACCGCATCCAGGAATGTCTGGACCTGGAAGCCGAATGGTGTAAGGCCAACAACTGCGACCAGCATGAAGGAACGGGCAACGAACGTCGCGCACTGGTCTACGCCCTCCACAATTTTGAAGAACTGGGATTGACCGGAGGCATCCTGCATGTAGACGGCAAAATTGCCGCCTTCACTTTCGGAATGCCCATCAACCAAGATACCTTCGGAGTACATGTGGAAAAGGCCGACACCAGCATAGACGGAGCGTACGCAATGATTAACTATGAATTTGCCAACCATATCCCCGAACAATATGTCTACCTCAACCGTGAAGAGGATTTGGGTATTGAAGGATTGCGCAAGGCCAAACTTTCGTACCAGCCTGCCATTATTCTGGAAAAATACGTGGCATGCCTGAAAGATGAACCGGTGGAAGCTATCAAATGGTGAGAGTAAGGATTAGAGATTAAGGATTAAAAGGATAAGGGATTGATGATACGGGAAAAGGTAAAGAACTTATGGAAGCTCTGTTTCAATGATAGCGAGGAATTTACTGAACTGTATTTTCGGCTCCGCTACAACAATGATATCAATATTGCCATCCAAAGCGGCGAAGAAGTGATTGCCGCCCTACAGATGTTGCCTTATCCTATGACGTTCGAAGGAGAAGATATTCATACGGCCTATATATCCGGCGCCTGCACACACCCTGATTACCGTAACCGGGGCGTAATGCACGAGCTGTTATCACAAGCCTTTGCACGGATGCTACACAATAATGTCGCCTTATCCACCTTGATACCGGCAGAGCGTGGCTGTTCGACTACTATGCCCGCAGTGGTTATGCACCCGTATTCCGCTATGCCGAAGAGACTTTTATCGCTTCCGGCACACCGGCAGCCGATACGGGCCTTACTTTGGAAATGTCTGCCGAATATACTGAAAAAAGATATGAATATCTCGACCGGAAATTGCGGGAGCGCCCTTGCTGCATTCAGCATACGGAAGAGGATTTTCAGGTTATCATTGCCGATTTACAACTGGGGCAGGGCTTCGTTTGCACATTGAGCAATGGGGAGGAAATCACGGCTTTGGCCATTACCTATCCGATAGGGAAAGCCAACTGGCGCATTGGAGAAATCGTGTCGGATACTCCCGCAACAAAAACTTTACTGCTTCAACATATCTGCCAAAGCCTGAACTCTCCCGTCCATCCGGGTTCTCACTCCTCCCGCTACCGGTGAAAGCCAACTTTTGGGCATGGCACGCATCATCAATGCCAAAACCATGCTGCAACTCTATGCTACGGCCCATCCGGAACTGGAACTCAGCATTCATCTCACCGATGAGCAGGTCAGTGCCAATAACGGCTACTACTACCTGAACAATGGTAAATATATGAATAGTGCCAAGCGTCTGCCGGGCAGCCACTTGGCACTTACAATCGGTGAACTCACCGAAAAAATATTTGCAACATCAAGCCCATATATGAGCCTGATGTTGAACTAGCATTATAATCCGCTGAAGTCGACTCCCTCAAATACCAGCGAAGGAATCTGCCATGAACGGTTCGGTTGAGGGTCATTGCCCACAGCAACCAAGGAATTCCATAAAGTAACCATGTTACCCGTCACATTCATTTCGTTGACGGGCTGTGTCAGCTTGCCGTCTTCAATAAGGAAACCCTCTATACCATAAGAGAAGTCACCGGTACTGCTATTGCTGTTACCGCCATTGAAGCCCGTAACCAAGATGCCTTGTTTAATATCTGCAACCAATCCGTTCAGGTCCTTATCGCCCGGTGTCAGAATTAGACGTGAAGGTGCACTGATAGTAGGAGCTATATCCATCTTCTTACCATTGTAGGTATCGATGAAATAAGTTTTCAGCACGCCTTTGTCAAAAACAGTGCGGGGTTCGGTAGCCACACCCTCATTATCGAAATAGCGTGAACCGTTTGCACCGATAGCATGCGGCTCGTCACGCAACGTGAAGAGGTCGGAAGCCACTTTCGTATCCAGCTTATCCATCAGGAAGGAGTTCTTTTGTTGCAAAGCACTGCCATACAATGCACTTAGCATCGGACTGAGCAGGTTTCCCACATTCATAGGGTCAACCACCATTGTATATTTACCCGACTTTGCTTTCTTCTGTCCCAGCTTGCGCAATACGCGTTCCAATGCCTTGGCACCGATTCCCGTCTTCGTCAATTTATCATAGAACAGAGCCGAGTCGTACCAGTAATCCTGAGGGCGAGCTTCGCCCTCTCCCTTAATGGATACACTGGCTGAGACAGAGAACCAGGTACTCTTCGACTCGCCTTCAAATCCGTTGCTTATCAAACGATAGGAAGAACCCTCGCCATCACTATAAGAAGAATCAACCGAAATGATACGCTCATCCTTGCCCAATACCCTCCTCTGCAGCAGCACGTGCAATCGCCACTTTATCATCCGGGTTGACTTCATAGAGTTTCTTGTCAAAAAGCTGCAAGTCAGGCTTGCCTCCTTTATAGTAGCGTGCAGGGTCGGCCAGCATACGTGACTCATCCACCGCCAGATAGCGGGTAGACTCTATACCATTCGTGATAAGAGTTTCCAATTCTTTCTTATCCAGCCGATTGGTGGAAAAAGAGCCGAAACGTCCGTCCACATAAAGATTCAATCCCAAACCATTCTCCGTAGACTGCTGCAAACGGTCCATTTTGCCGTCACGCAGTTCAAAAGAAGAATTAGAATTTGTATATAGCACCAGTTTGGCTGCCTGGCAACCGTTCTTCAAGGCATATTCCATTGCCCATTGTGCCAATTTCTTATTGTCGTCTGTAATCATGTCTTTAATTGATAGTTGATAATTAACTTTCTCCTCCTACAGTCAGCTTGCTGACTAGTGCCGATGGCATACCGCAGGTAACGGGACAAGACTGACCGTCTTTACCACAGGTCCAAGTACCGTTGTCAATCTTATCGTTATTTGCCACCATCGTGATGTCAGCCAATGCTTTCGGACCATTACCGATGATATTTATATCCTTGACGGGCTGCGTCAACTTGCCATCCTCAATCAAGTAACCCGACTTCACAAAGAAGGTAAAGTCTCCGGCACCGATTTGCACCTGGCCATTGGTAAACTGGTCACAATAGATACCTTTCTTCACGGTGGAGATAATGTCCGCTTCCTTCATATTGCCGGCTTCCATATAAGTGGCACGCATACGGGGGATAGGAGTATTACGGAAAGTATCGCGACGTCCGTTTCCAGTAGGAGCCACCCCATAATGCTTGGCACTGATGCGGTCGTGCAGATAACTGGTCAGGATACCTTCCTTCACGATATAGGTTTTCTGGCCTTCCACACCCTCATCGTCGAAATTCACGGCTCCACGATTGAAAGCGATGGTACCGTCATCCACCACGTTGATATGCTCATCGCACACCTTCTTTCCCAAAAGGTCGCAGAAAATGGAAGTACGTTTACGGTTGAAGTCAGCCTCAAAAGCATGTCCTATGGCTTCGTGCAACAAGATACCCGAACCGCCAGCCCCCATCACGACGGGCATTTCGCCACCTTTGGGTTTCACAGCCTTGAACAAGATAGCAGTCTTATCCACCGCCTCACGTGCAATAATATCCACGATGTCATCCGTCATGAATTCAAAACCCTTGCGGTAAGAACGACCGGCATAACCGTTCTCCATCTTTCCATTCTCTTCCATGATACAGACTGCCATAAAAGAAACCATCGGACGGTAGTCGTAGTAGCTCACGCCCTCGGAATTACAGAACAGCACGTGCGATGTACTGTCAGAAAGAGAAGCCTGCACCTTACGTACACGATTATCCAAAGAGAAAATCTTTTCGTTCAGCTTTTCTAAATAAGGTATTTTTGCCTTGACACTCACGTCCTCCCAAGGTTCAGTGACGGCATAGCGGCTTTTGGTAATTGTCTTTTCCGTCAGTCCTACAGATTTTCCGGCCTTGCCCGAAGAGGCGATACGGGCAGCAGTACGTGCAGCACGCAGCATTTCTTCCATAGTTACCCCTTCCACATAAGCATACCCCGTCTGGTCGCCTGCCAATACGCGTACGCCCATACCGAAGTCAATGTTAGCTCCACAGTTGTTTACTTTGCCGTCCATCAGAACCACACTGTTGTTGAATGTGTGTTCAAAATAAAGGTCGGCATAATCGCCGCCTTTTTCCAGAGCGGCAGCCATCACTTTCTTCAAGTCAGCCTCCGTCACACCGAAGTGAACCATTGCCGAAGCTACGGCAGACTGATTATCTGCTCCTCCTAAAGCTCCGCGTACTGACGCAGGCATAGCCAACGAGGTACTGCCAGCGAACCTAACATCGCCAGACTTCCCGTCCGTAAGAAATTTCGTCTATCCATCCTTTTCAGTTATTAGTTATAAGATATTGTTTTTTATATCATAGTTATATGACGTAAAAATAGGAGATTTTGTCACACCTTAGCTTTCCTTTGTTAACAAACTTTCCAATTCCTCTGCATTCAGACGCAGATAGAATTGTCCTTTGTAAGCCACTGAAATACCTCCGGTCTCCTCCGATACAATGATGGCATGCGCATCAGACACCTGGGAAATCCCCATGGCAGCACGATGCCTCAGCCCCAGTTCCTTAGGAATGTCCAGATTATGGGAAACAGGCAGGATACATCCCGCCGCTTTGATACGTTTCTTACTGATAACCATCGCTCCATCGTGCAACGGACTGTTCTTAAAGAAAATATTCTCAATCAGACGCTGGTTTATATCGGCATTGATAATCTCTCCCGTACGCACCACGTCATCCAAAGGCAAATTATGTTCAATGACAATCAAGGCACCAACCTTCTGCTTCCCCATACTGATACATGCCATTACCACCGGCATGATGTCGTCATGTTCCAGCTTCTCTTTCTTGTTACCGGTGAAGAAGCGCACCAGCGCACTGGCATGCTGATGCGAGCCGAGTGTCAGCAAGAAGCGCCGTATCTCGTCCTGAAACAAAATGATAAGCGCCAGCACGCCCACACTGACCAGCTTGTCGAAGATGGAACCGAGCAATTTCATCTCCAGCACCTGCGATACCACCAGCCATATCAGGATAAACACCAGGATACCCGTAAACACATTTATAGAACCGGAGGCTTTCATCAGCTTATACGTATAGTACAACAAGAAAGCCACTAACAGAATATCTATAAAATCTTTTATTCCAAATTCAAAAAACACGATATTGAATGATTAGGGGTTAGGGACTAGGAATTATTTCGCATGGCTTGCACAATCCGTACGGTTTCCACGGCTTCTTTCACGTCGTGTACGCGGAGAATGTCAGCACCTTTCAGCAAACAGATGGTATCGAGCACCGTAGTACCATTCAGCGCCTCCTGAGGAGTAATGTCCAACAAGCGGTATATCATCGATTTACGTGAAACGCCTACCAGCAAAGGCAACTCAAAAATACGGAACTCTTCCAGATGGGACAGCAATTCATAGTTATGCTCCATTGTCTTTCCAAAGCCGAAACCGGGGTCCAGAATGATGTCTTTTACACCTAAGTCACGTAATTGCTGCACCTTGTGCGCAAAATACAAGAAAACCTCTTTCAGAAGATTGTCGTAATGAGGATGCTGCTGCATACTTTGCGGAGTGCCTTGCATGTGCATCATAATATAAGGTACGTTCAATGCCGCAACGGTATGGAACATATTCGCATCCATCTCACCGGCCGCAATATCATTGATGATGGCAACACCATACTCTTCCACACACATTCTTGCCACATCCGCCCTAAAAGTGTCTACCGACACCACAGCATCCGGCTGTATCTCAAAAAGTATTTTCAGGCCCATACGCAACCGTTCCATCTCTTCCCTGGCAGAGACATTGTCGGCATTGGGACGGGAAGAGTAAGCGCCTATGTCAATAATGGCCGCTCCCTCCGAAACTATCTGTTTCACCCGGCGTGCTATTTCCACCTCTGTCTGTGTACGGCTACCGGCATAAAAGGAATCGGGAGTAACGTTCAGTATGCCCATGACACGGGGTTGAGAGAGGTCGAGCAGCGAACCGTTGACATTTATATATCGGGCAGTTGTAATTTCCATAGGCAGTCTGTTCTATATAGTACCTGCAAATGTAAACAAAAAAGTGGTTTCAAAATACATAAACTCATAAAACTGATAAGTTTTTTGCTTGTACCGGGAAGGGAGAGGATTAAAACTATATCTTTGCACGATGGTTTACCACAGATTACACAGATTCACACAGATTGATTTAATTATAAAGTCATGGATATAACAGCTATACATCAGATATTCCTAACATGCACCAGTGTCACTACTGACAGCCGTAACTGCCCCCAAGGCTCTTTATTCATTGCGCTGAAAGGCGAGTCGTTCAACGGAAATGCCTTTGCCGCCCGAGCGCTGGAAAGCGGAAGTGCTTATGCCATAGTAGATGAAGAAGCCTATGCCCCCGCAGGCGATACACGATACATCGTGGTGGAAAACAGCTTGAAGACCTTGCAACAACTTGCCAATTACCACCGTCGGCAGATGCGTACACCCATCATCGGCATTACGGGTACAAACGGAAAGACTACTACCAAGGAACTGATGTCCACCGTACTTTCGCAAACTCACAACGTGCTCTATACCTTGGGAAATTTGAACAATCACATCGGTGTTCCCCTCACCTTGCTCCGCCTGCGCCCTGAACACGACCTTGCCGTGGTGGAAATGGGTGCCAGCCACCCGGGAGACATCAAGGAGCTGGTAGAGATAGCCGAACCTGACTACGGGATCATTACCAACGTAGGAAAAGCCCATCTGGAGGGATTCGGCTCTTTTGAAGGAATCATCAAGACCAAAGGAGAGATGTACGACTATCTGCGGACGCGGAAAGAAGCTACCATCTTTATCCATAACGACAACCCCTACTTGAAAAAGATAGCCTACGGACTCCACCAGATTGCCTACGGCAGTGAGGACGGGCTGTACATCAACGGACACGTCACCGGCAATTCTCCTTACCTCACCTTCGAGTGGAAAACGGACAACGAAAGCAAATATCACGAAGTACAAACCCGGCTTATCGGTGAATATAACTTCCCCAATGCTCTGGCAGCTGTCACCATCGGACATTTTTTTGGTGTGGAACCGGAGAAAATAGACAAGGCACTGGCCGGATATACCCCGCAAAACAACCGTTCACAACTGAAAAAAACAGCGGACAACACTCTGATTATCGATGCCTATAATGCCAATCCCACAAGCATGATGCTTCCATTAGTAACTTCCGGAACATGCAGGCCGAAAACAAAATGTTGATATTGGGAGATATGCGGGAGTTGGGTAAAGACAGTGCCGACGAGCACCAGAAGATTGCAGACTATCTGGAAGAATGCGGATTCAAGGATGTAGTTCTTGTAGGGGAATTGTTTGCCGCCACACGCCACTCTTATCAGAGTTATCCCGATGTAACCGCACTCATCGCAGAGCTGCAAAGAGAGAAACCTTGCGGGAAAACAATTCTGATAAAAGGGTCGAACGGCATCAAGCTAAGTTCCGTAGTTGAATACTTATAATCCTATTTCATCCTTGGCCTTAAAATGAAATAGCCGACCATTGATGCAAGCACCGCTCCCGTGGTATTGGCCGCAAAATCCAGCCAGTCTCCACCACGGTATGTCGTGCAGTATTCTTGCAGCAACTCCACCATTCCGCTGAACAAAACGGGACAGACAAACGCCCCTGCCCATGCATGCCATAAAGGGGCGTTGTCTCTCCGGTGAGCGCGAAGAAACTCCAGCCACAGCATTCCTGACATGCCGAAATACATACAGATATGCACCACCTTGTCTATATTGGGAATCTTGCTTATTTCTGTAGAAGGCGGTTTAAAGAATGAAAGATAAATCACCGTCAGAATAATAAAAAGCGACACCGGATATTTCTTAATATAATATAGCATATACCAAATTATCAACGAACTGTGCGCAAAAGTACAGAACATTTTCTATATTTGCATGTTTTAGCTGGTATTAATAACGAATTGAAAGAAAAATCTACGTTTTATGACAAAAAGTGACAGAGCCAACTTCGGAAGCAAATTAGGCGTCATACTTGCCTCGGCAGGCTCCGCAGTCGGTTTAGGCAATATCTGGCGTTTCCCGTTTGAGACCGGGAATCACGGAGGTGCGGCATTTATCTTTGTATACCTGGTTTGCGTGCTCATTCTCGGCATCCCCATCATGATTGCAGAATTCCTCATCGGCAGGCGCTCGCGTGCCAATACGGCAAGGGCTTATCAGAAATTGGCACCCGGCACGCATTGGCGCTGGGTAGGACGTATGGGCGTACTGGCCGGATTCCTTATTCTGGGATATTACTCCGTTGTGGCAGGATGGACGCTTGAGTTTATCGGCGAAGCGGCTACCAACAGTTTTGCCGGGAAGTCGGCAGCCGATTTCATCGCATCCTTCAACAGCTTTGTCAGCAACCCCTGGCGTCCGGTCATCTGGCTGGTGCTATTCCTGCTGGCCACCCATCTCATCATTGTCAAAGGAGTGGAAAAAGGTATTGAAAAATCAGCCAAAATCATGATGCCGATGCTATTTGTCCTATTGATAATCCTTGCCATCTGCTCCATATCCCTGCCCGGAGCAGGAGCAGGCATTGAATTCCTGTTGAAACCGGACTTCAGCAAAGTGGACGGCAATGTGTTCCTTGGAGCCATGGGCCAGGCATTTTTCTCCTTGAGCTTGGGGATGGGATGTCTCTGTACATACGCTTCTTACTTCCGCAATGATACGAACCTGCCCAAAACGGCACTCAACGTGGCCGCTATCGACACCATGGTAGCCATTTTGGCAGGATTCATCATCTTCCCTGCCGCCTTCTCTGTAGGCATCAAACCGGATGCGGGTCCCAGTCTGCTATTCATCACCCTACCTAATGTCTTTCAGCAAGCGTTCGGCAATATTCCCTGGCTGGCGATACTGCTGTCTCTGATGTTCTATATCCTACTGGCATTGGCAGCACTTACTTCCACCATTTCCCTGCACGAAGTGGTAACTGCCTATCTACATGAAGAGTTCAAGTTCTCACGCAGCAAGGCAGCCAGATACGTGACAGCGGGCTGTATTTTCTTAGGAGTATTCTGCTCACTGTCTCTCGGTATCGGCAAAAGCTATACCGTATTCGGGCTAAACCTATTCGATTTGTTCGACTTTGTAACGGCCAAGCTAATGCTACCGTTAGGCGGTTTCTTCATTTCCATCTTCATAGGCTGGTATCTAGACAAGAAAATCGTATGGGAAGAAGTCAGCAACAACGGTACCCTGAGAGTAGCCGTCTACAAACTATTGATATTCATCCTGAAATACATTGCCCCGATAGGAATTGCATTGATTTTTATCAATGAGCTGGGTTTTCTGAAATAAGCCATCATGCAGAACCCCTTTAAAGAATTCCTTTATTTCTCCCGGGGAGAAAGGCGCGGAATACTGGTTTTGATTACCGGCATTATTCTCGTCTTTCTCTCCGGTATATTTATATATACCAAAGAGAGCACCGCCCTCTCTCCGATGAAGCAATCCGGCGGCAGGCCACTGCATGGCAGAATACGAATCGTTCGTCGCATCCATACAAGAAAAGGAACAAAAATGGGACAACAGACTTAATTCTTCCTCCCAAAAACAACCGACAACCGTCTCTCTCGTCCGTTTCAATCCCAATACTGCCGACTCCGTCACTTTTTGCCGACTGGGACTGCCCGGATGGATGGCGCGGAACATACTCCGCTACCGTAGCAAAGGGGGAAGTTCCGTGAGGCAGAAGATTTCCGGAAAATATATGGAATGACAGAAAAACAATATCAAGCACTCCTACCCTATATCCACATCACTCCGGAAGACACAGAAACAAGAACCGTCCAGTTATACAGCTCTCCTGCAAGCAATGACAGCACTGCTACTTCCCGAATTGCACCGGAAAAATATCCGGCTGGAATCCTTGTCGACCTGAACCGTGCCGACACCACAGAACTGAAGAAAATACCAGGCATCGGTAGCGGCATTGCCCGTCTAATCATCGGTTATCGGCAACGCTTGGGAGGATTCTACAACATCACGCAATTACAAGAAATCCATTTGGACACCAGCCAATTGCAGTCCTGGTTTTCCATCGACACCCGTGCCATCCGCCTCATCAACCTGAACCGTAGTAGCATAGAGAGGCTGCGCCACCATCCTTACATCAACTTCTACCAGGCAAAGGCCTTTGTAGAATACCGGAAGAAGAAAGGCGACCTTCATAGTCTGAAACCTTTTGCACTTTACGAGGAATTCTCCGATACCGATTTGGAGAAAATCAGTCACTACGTTTGCTTTGAATAACAGCATCATGCAACATTTTTCAATGTCTGATGCAACCTTTTCACCAGTCATTTCGTCTAACAAGCAGAAACACCCTAAAAACAGGAAGGCCTACTGCAATAAGGATTAGAACCATCGTATCAATATGAAAAAATTAATGATTATAACCATGCTGCTGGGCAGTATGGCACAGAATGCTTTTGCTCAAAAAATAGAAATAAAAGGAACCGTCCGCGATGCTTCCGACAAGAGTATAGAGTATGTCAATGTGGTATTACAGACCATCGACTCTACTTTTGTCGCCGGTGTGACCACAAGTCCAGAAGGAGAATTCATCTTCAAGAACACGGCTACCGGAGATTACAGACTTGTTCTTTCCTGCATCGGGTATAATACCGGATACATCACCCTCAATGGAGTAAAGCGCCATACCGACCTTGGACCAATCGTATTAGACAGTGCTTCTATCGCACTGGAAGGAGTGACTATCACCGGCTCCAGCCAAATCAGCCGTGCAGACCGCAAACTGGTTTTCCCATCCGAAAGACAAATGAAAACTTCCACAAACGGAGTGAATCTATTGCAGGAACTGATGCTGCCACGCATTTTAGTAAACCCCATGAACAATGAGATTGGATTGTCCGGCGGTGGAGAACTGCAATTACGCATCAATGGAGTCAAAGCCGAAATAGACGAGATAAAAGCCATTCGCCCTGCCGACATTATACGTATAGAGTATCATGACAATCCAGGACTGCGCTACGGTAATGCCGAAGTCGTTTTGGACTACATAGTGCGCCGACCTAAAACGGGCGGAAACTTCGGTGCCGACATTTCCCAAGGGTTGAACACGATGTGGGGAAACTATAATCTGTACGGCAAAGTAAACCACAAAAAATCAGAATTCGGCTTCTCCTATTACATGGGACCGCGGGATTTTAACGGCATGTACCGCGACAATGAAGAAGAATTCCACCTGGCAGACGGCACTACACTCAGACGCCTGGAGAAAGGAGAGCCCAGCAAGGCAACCATGTACCAGCACAACCTAAACGTAAATTACAGTTTGCAGGCTTCTGAAAATTCCCTTTTCAGCGCCACCTTCCGCCTTCGAGGAAACAATCAGCCGCACTGGGATTATAAAGGAACTCTCTATAACGCCAATGACGAAGCGGACGTGGTAGACATGACCGACCGTACCGACCAGAGCTGGACACGTCCTCACTCGATTTGTACTACCAACAAGACCTGAAAAACAAACAAACCCTGGTATTCAATGTAGTAGGCACCTACAATCGGGAAAAATCGCAGCGGCTCTACCAAGAAAGCACCCTGGGAAACATATTGACCGATATTGACAACAATATCCGAGGCAACAAATACTCCCTGATTGCCGAGGCCATTTATGAGAAGCAATATTCCAAGGGGAACGCATTGAGCTTCGGTCTGAGCCATACACAGTCCTACTCTAACAATGAATACAGAAACGGGCATTATTATGAAACCAATATGCACCAAGGGAACACATACATATTCGGAGAATACCGTGGAAAGATAGACAAACTAAACTACCGGCTGGGAGTGGCCATGACTCGTTTCTACTATAATCAGAGCGGCAAGGACAAATCTACCGAGAGCTACAGTTTCAACCCGAGTATCGTTCTGCACTATGCCATGTCAGACAACTCCTACCTCCGCTGGAAGGGAAACATCTATAACGCTTCTCCTTCATTGGGCGACCTCAGCGATGTGGAACAAGCAGTGGATTCATTCCAGATACGTCGTGGTAACCCGAATCTGAAGTCGTACATGTGCTATCATACGGAGCTGACTTACGAGTGGAAAAAAGGCATCTTTTACACCAACTTATGGGGAGCCTATGACTATCGTCCCAATGCCATTATGGACGAGAAGATTCAAGAAGGCAACAAAATAGTGCAGACTTGGGACAATCAGAAGGATTGGCAGAAACTCTCCGGACGTGCCATGCTCCGCGTAGGACCCATCCGCGACATTCTGCAATTTTCTTTTACGGGCGGTGTCAACCATTACATGAGCCATGGCAATCACTACTCACATACCTACACCAACTGGTTTTGTGAGGCAGAAGCCTCATTAAACTACAAACAGTTCTCTCTGTTCTGGCAGATAAACACCAATTGGAACAATTTCTGGGGAGAAACCCTCTCGGGAGGAGAAAACATCCAGATGTTAGCTGTATATTACAAGCATAAGAATCTTCGGGTAGGAGTCGGTGCATTCAATCCTTTCACCGACAACTATAAAGTACAAAGCGAAAACTGGAATAAATTCGCATCCTACAAGACAAATAATTACATAAAAGAAAGCTCCCGCATGTTCCTGGTGAACTTTTCCTACAACTTCTCGTTCGGCCGCAGTTTCAAGACAGCACAGCGGAAGGTAAACAACAGTGACAATGACTCGGGAGTAATGGGCACGGGGAAATAGGCTCAGACCATTTTATTGATTTCCCCGTCAATCAGATGTATCGTCCGGTCGGTGAGCTGCGCCAGTCCTTCATCATGGGTTACGATAACAAACGTTTGTCCGAAACGGTTACGTAAATCAAAAAAGAGCTGGTGCAGTTCTTCCTTATTATGGGTATCCAAGCTGCCGGAAGGTTCATCTGCCAGCACCACTGCTGGATGATTGATGAGAGCACGGGCCACCGCCACACGCTGCTTCTCACCTCCCGACAACTCATTCGGCTTGTGGGAGGCCCGTTCGGCAAGCCCCATGAATTCAAGAATTTCCGTAGCCGCCTCCTTGGCTTCCTGCTGTCCTCTTCCGGCAATGAAGCTGGTATCATTACATTCTCCAAAGCCGTAAACTCCGGCAGCAGTTGATGGAACTGGAACACAAAGCCGATATGGTGGTTGCGGAATGCGGAAAGTTCCTTCTCCCTCATACGGTTGACTTGTGTACCGTCAATAACCACCGAACCGCCATCCGGCATATCCAACGTACCCATGATTTGCAGCAAGGTAGTTTTACCCGCTCCACTGGGGCCTACAATGCTGACAATCTCCCCTTTCTCTATCTCCAGGTCAATACCCCGCAACACTTGCAGGTTACCGAAACTCTTCGTTATATTCTCTAAATGAATCACTAGGCTATTTACAATTTGACAATTTACTATTTACTATTTGATAGTTTTCTTTCAAGTGCTATTACTATAGTCTTTTAATTACATATTCGGCCAAATAGCAGCCAAAAACTGCGGGCATGTAGCTCACTGTTCACAGGTGGACTTCTTGTTCATCTCGTCGTCCGTCAGCAAAACGGCATTCGGATCAGCCTGTTCGGTGCTGAAAACAACTGGAAGTTTCCGCTTTATGCCCATTTTTTGCAGACGCTTACGCACAGCCTTGCTCAACCCGCAATGATAGGTATCCCAGATATCGGCAAAGCGCACTTGCGAAATGTCACTCTTTGCTCCTGCCCCCATGCTGGACACTATCTTGATATGCCGCTTCATGCTTTCCGCTATCAAGTGGCATTTTGGAGCAAGCGTATCGATGGCATCCACCACAAAGTCATAAGCCGCATCATCCAGCAGTTCCGGTATGTTCTCATCTTTCAAGAATACGGGCAACACTCTCAGTTCCAGAGCCGGATTAATGTCCCTGAAACGTGATGCCAATATCTCCGCCTTCTTTTGCCCCAGGGTAGAATGCAGAGCCGGCAACTGACGGTTTATATTCGTAGGCTGCACGGTATCGGCATCGACAATCGTCATCCGCCCCACTCCGGCACGGCATATCATCTCGGCCGCATAAGCACCTACACCACCCAGTCCTACGACAAGTACATGTGCCCGGCGCAGGCGTTCCATTTTTTCATCTCCTAATAAAAGTTGCGTTCGTTGTTGCCAATCTTCCATTTTCACCACAGATTACACGGATTTACACAGATTTTTGTCAATTATCAATTGTCAATCGTCAATTCTTCTTGAACCATTTATAGAACCATTTGCCTACCTTCTCGTAGTGCTGCGACTCGTTGTTGCCACGCGGGTTGGAGAAGGATACCGCATCCTGCGGCTCGCCCAGTTGGTCGGGATAGAGTACTATCAGGCTGTTATTTGCAAAGTACTTGCTGATTTGTGCCGGTAGCTTCTCGAAGGAGCTGTCATAGGAGATGGAGCCGCGGCGGGCGCGATGATGACCAGCAGATGGTCGAAATTCACTTGTCCGGTCAGTATCAGCAGGTCTCCCCAGTCGTCCAGGCGGGAAAAGTCTGTCAATGTCTGTCCATATTTGGCTTTCACCAGCCCTTGAAGATGGGCGGTAGTCTCTTCATTGGCATAAAAATGCACCCGACAGCCCAAAGTACTCCCCAACCGGCAGAAATGTTCCACCCACTTCAGGAATCCCGCCTCATACTCGGCTTTCGGAGGTACCGCCACAATCACCCGCCTAATTGTGTTAATGGGCATCAGGAACTTGGAAACCATCACCTCGCGATGCAAGCCCTTCAGCAGATTCTCCGTCAGCATACCGAAGAATGAATCCACAATATTGACTTTACGGTGCAGACTATAATGACATCCGTTACCGCATATTCTTTTGCTGTATGGATAATGCCCGAAGCGATATTCAAGTCGTAACGCGTGATTTGCCTCAACGGCACATCTGCCGAGGCCGTTATCATGGCAGCCTTTTCCAGATAGCGTTTCCCACGCAGTTCGGCGCTTTCAGAACTACTATCGTCGTTGATGACATTCAGTGCCAACAAATTATCCCGTTGTTTCGGGTCGCGTATCACCAAAGAAAGATTTATCAGGTCTTCAATCGTATCGGGGTTGGCTATCGGAATCAATATCTTCTCCGCTTCCACGGAGCGGTTTTCTTCCAGATGCGCCTCCTCCATGGCAATCTTCCGTGCGGCACGCTCCGTAATGAACGAGCTCACAATGCAAGTTACAAGAATCAGCAGGACGGTACCATTCAAAACATCATCGTTCAGCAAGCGTTCCCCATTGGGCAGAATGATGTTGTACCCCACCAACACAGCCGCCAGCGTTGCCGCTGCTTGTGCATTGCTCAATCCGTACATCAGCTCCCGTTCAATCCCTCCCATCTTATATATTTTCTGCGTCAGCCAGCAGGCAATCCATTTACCTGCCAATGCCACCACAATCATTACAGCCGCTACTTTCAGAGCATCGCCATGACCGAAAATCACATGCACATCAATCAACATACCCACACCTATCAGGAAATAGGGAATAAACAAGGCGTTGCCCACAAACTCCAGATGGTTCATCAGCGGAGAGACATGCGGAATCAGCCGGTTCAAAACCAAACCTGCAAGGAAAGCACCCAGGATACCTTCCATCCCCACAAACTCCATCAATCCGGCTCCGAGGAAAACCATGGCAAGCACGAATATGAACTGCATCACGTTGTCATCGTACCTCCGGAAGAACCAACGACCTATGCGTGGAAACAGATATACAATCAAAATACCCAGGAAGATAACCTTTATGACAAGCCATACCCAAAAGAAGCCGTCCGACTCCCCCTTGAACATACCACCCACAACGGCCAGAACCAGCAAAGTGAGTGTATCCGTAACCGCCGTCCCCCCCACTGCAATACTCACACTGCGATGCCGCGACACACCGTAACGAATCACGATGGGATAGGCCACCAGCGTATGCGACGCATACATACTTGCCAGTAGGACAGAGGTCAGCACCCCGTACTTCAACAAAGCTATATTCGTTACCAAGCCTATGCCTATGGGCACAATAAAAGCCAAGAGCCCCAGAACAAGCGCTTTGCCCCGGTTCTGTTTGAAGTCTCCCATATTCATTTCCAGACCGGCAAGGAACATAATGTAATACAAGCCTACTTTGCCGAAAAGCTCAAAACTGCTATCACGCACCAAGATATTGAAACCATGCTCCCCAATGACAAGCCCCGCCAGTATCATTCCGATAATGTGCGGAATACGAAGCTTATTCAACAATATGGGAGCAAACAATATAATGAGGAGTACAAGGAGGAATATCCATGTAGGGTCGGTGATGGGAAGTTTCAAGCTGAAGTCAAACCAATCCATAGGCTATAAGTTTTAGGTTTTGAATGCAAAATAACGAAAAACTTTTCACTTTATGCGGTGTTATACAGCATTTTGTTATAAATTTGCGACCAATTCTATCTTTTTAGAGATAGTATTTCACTTTTTTATAAACTTAATTTAAAACAAAAGAAAAATGAAAGTAGCTATTGTTGGAGCAAGCGGAGCCGTGGGACAAGAGTTCCTGCGAGTGCTCGATGAAAGAAATTTCCCGTTGGACGAGTTAGTATTGTTCGGTTCTAAACGCAGTGCCGGAACCAAATATACCTTCCGCGGTAAACAGATCGAGGTGAAACTCTTGCAACACAATGATGACTTTAAAGGGGTTGATATCGCTTTCACTTCCGCAGGCGCAGGCACCTCCAAAGAATTTGCCGAAACCATTACCAAGTACGGAGCAGTGATGATTGACAATTCCAGCGCTTACCGTATGGACGACAATGTACCTTTGGTAGTGCCGAAGTGAATGCCGCCGACGCCAAAGAACGTCCTCTCGCATCATCGCCAACCCCAACTGTACTACTATCCAAATGGTAGTGGCACTGAAAGCCATCGAACAGCTTTCCCATATAAAGACCGTACACGTTTCTACCTATCAGGCTGCCAGTGGTGCCGGCGCCGCTGCCATGGATGAGTTGTACGAGCAATACCGCCAGGTATTGGCAGGCGAACCCGTAACCGTTGAGAAATTCGCTTACCAGCTGGCATTCAACCTCATTCCGCAAATCGACGTATTCACCGAAAACGGCTATACCAAAGAGGAGATGAAGATGTTCAACGAGACCCGTAAGATTATGCACTCTGACGTAAAGGTCAGTGCTACTTGCGTACGTGTTCCCGCTCTCCGCTCCCACTCCGAAAGTATCTGGGTAGAGACCGAGCGTCCCATCTCCATAGAAGAAGCCCGCGAAGCATTTGCCAAAGGCGACGGACTGGTGTTGATGGACAACCCGGCAGAAAAGGAATACCCCATGCCGTTGTTCCTCGCGGGCAAAGACCCGGTTTACGTAGGTCGTATCCGCAAGGACCTCAGCAACGAAAACGGATTGACGTTCTGGATTGTGGGCGACCAGATTAAGAAAGGCGCTGCACTGAATGCGGTGCAGATTGCAGAATACCTGATTAAGGAAAAGGCACTGTAAGAGAACAATGAATAAAAAATAAGGGATGTCCTAGAAATGACATCCCTTATTTTTATAATCCACTTTATGGTATTACCAGCCTGGGTTCTGAGTCAACACCTGACCTTTATTCTCATAAATAGTCAGCTGTGCAGCCGGTATGGCACGCAAATAGTAGCGTTCCGAATTCAATTCACCAGCCTTGAATATACGAAGTTCCTTTTCACGAAGATAATAAATATACCCTTTTTCAGTATCCTCATTACCCGGATTCTCCGGTCGAACAGATAGAGCACTCTCTTGCCGGAATCATCTTTTGAAGATATTTCCGGATAATCGGCCATATTGACATAAGCACCCAGGAAAGACATGGCAGGATAACCATTTGCATCTTCTGAGTTTAAGTATTCAAACTTGGCCCAACGACGGAGGTCTTCACCACGACGGCCTTCCATAATCAACTCAATACGACGCTCACGACGGATTTCCCACAAAACCGGATTGACATCAGGGTCACGGGCAGGGTCATTGATAACAACTCCATTCACACTCAAGTTGCCGCCATTCAGTTGAACTTTCGGCATTGTCTTGGCTTCAGTATCTCCCCACTTCGTCAGCTGACGGTCACGGAGTTCATTGATAGACTTGTCAAGGTCACTCTGAGTGAAAGCGTTACCACCCACTTGGGCAATCTCATAACGCGCCTCTACATAGTTCAGCAATACTTCCGCATAGCGGATGCACGGCGCATCAGCCGGACTTAATCTACCGGTACAATAATCCAGACCAGCCACCCACCACTCGTCGTTCAAGAACTTTTTGGTAGGATATCCCGTTGGTGATGTACCTTCGGTATAATTTGTCCCCATGGCGCTCATGATACGAAGACTGTCGGCAACTGTTTGATACAAACGCGGGTCACGGTCTTGAAATGACTTCTGAATACTCGGGGCTTCCTTACCTTGATACAGCGGAGACTGACCTATCGGCAAACCGTCACTACAAAGATAAGTGTTGATTACATCTTGCGTAACACCACCCTGAGTCTGATCTTCCGGACCATTGTAGGACATCAAAGCATTACACTGCAAACCGCTTGTATATTCACGATACCAGATGACTTCCGGATTGTTAGCCAAATCGTCCGTAGTAAACAAAGCATTATAGGTATTGCCTATTGAATAGATACCAGAGTTCATCACTACCTCTGCACCATTAATGGCTCCTTGCAGCAAGTTCTTAATATCACCATCCGCCACCTTCTCTGAAGTAGGACCTACAGTAGTACCGTGATACTTCAGCCATGTGGCATGATACAGCATTTCGCGTGACATATACGCACCAACCACATATTTGTTGACTTGGCGCTTCGTATCATCCGTACGTACATTATCCAATGCATATTGAAAATCCTCTTGTATCTTCTGCGCTACATACAAATAAGAATCACGGTCTTTATAAAGAGCCGGGTCTGCCGGGTCTGTCACCTTATCGTAGTAAGGAACACCGCCATAATACTTTGCCAGCGTACTATAGGCCATTGCACGGAAATAGCGTGCAATACCTTCCAGTGTCTCTTGGCTTCGTCCGAAATATTCATTCCGGGAATCTTCTCAAGCATGACATTGGCTTTATAAATAACACTATAATTGCCCGACCAAGTTCCTGTCTGGCTATTCCAGTCCGTAGTGGCAGAAGTGGAGAAATAAATATATCCTGAACCGTTTGTATTTGCATTATTCAGATTGATAAAATCATCCGTATAGTCATCTCCAGAGAAATAACCGGCAAAAACAGTATAGTCGGTACCATATCCTGTAAAGTAGGAAGAATAGAAGTCTTGCGCATAAGTACGCAAAGAAGTTTCAGTCTGCCAATAAGTGTCATTGGTCTGCTTGTCCTGCGGGTCTTTATTCAAAAATCGTCGCAACCGCAGAGCGAGCCCATTGCCAACGCACAAACGATGTATAATAAATTTTTCTTTTTCATAACTGCAATTACTATTAGATTATAAACTAAGCTGAATACCGAACGACACTGTCTTCTGGTATGGATAGCTACGGCCAAAGTTACGCTGGTCACTCTTACCACTGGCCGTACGTATTCCTATTTCCGGATCGATAGCAGGTTTCACACCGTCGATGGTGAAAAGGTTTTCACCAGTGAAATAAACACGCAAACCTTGCACTTTGAATTTACTCAACCAAACCTTAGGAAGAGAATATCCTACAGTAAACGTCTTCAGACGCAGATAAGCCATATTCAGCAAATAGCGGTCATTCACGCTATAGTTACCCGAAGCAGACTGCTTGTAATCCATCGGACGGGGATAGAAAGCATCTGTGTTTTCGGGAGTCCAATAATCCTCAGCACCTTTGTAGAAGGGTTCACCGGTAGTAAAGCCTGGTAATACCTGGTTACCTGCCGCCCAAAGTTTTCTTTTGGCTACCCCCTGGAAGAACATGCTTATATCAAAGCCTTTCCAAGCAGCATCCAGATTCAAACCAAACTGTAAACGCGGCAGGGCGTTACCTATAACACTAAGGTCACCCTTGTCATTTGTATTGGTCTGTTTTACGATTTCACCGTTGTTGTCGAGGTCTTTATAAAGCACATCACCGGGAGCAAATTGATAACCGGCAGGGAATACTTTAGTCTGGTCGGGCAAACCGGCTTTCAAAGAACCGTCAGCATTAAAGTCATCTTCCGTCAAGAAACGGTCGAACTGCAAGCCCCAGATATCTCCCAAAACCATACCTTCTTTATAAGCACTCTTATCCCACCAGCCGGTAGCTCCATAAGAAGGAATCTTTGTATTATACGTCCACTTGGTTACTTCAGTCTTGTCATCGGCAACAGAAGCCGTCACGCCAAAGTGCAGACCATTCCTGAAGGTATGGCGATAGTCAATGGCAAGTTCCCATCCTTTGGTCTGGATAGTACCCATATTTTCATATGGAGCGGCAGCACCAATGTGGCAGGCAGGTTGGCAGTAGTCAAAATATCGCTGGTAGTACGGTTATACCAATCAAACGTTACTCCCAAAGCGTCATTGAAGAAACGGGCATCCAAGCCAAGGTCAAGTGTAGTAACCTTCTCCCAAGTAAGGGTTGAAGACACAATAGTCGGTTTTTGTGTTGACTGTACTTTCTTTCCATCGATAATCCAACTGTCAACAGAAGTGGACAGAGTGGAGATATAACGGTCGGTACCTACATCCTGGTTACCGATCATACCCCAAGAACCACGAACCTTCAAAGTGCTCAAATAAGGTTTCAACGACTGCATGAAAGGTTCCTCTGAAACCCGGTAGCCTGCAGACATAGAGGGGAAGAAACCGAAGCGGTTGCCCGAAGGGAAACGGGAGGAACCGTCATAACGGCCGTTCAGCTCCAACATATATCGGTCTTTATAAGAATAATTAAGACGTCCGAAGAAGCCTGCTACAGACCACCAGGTATGCGAGGAGCTTGTAGTCTGGTCACCTGTAGCCAGATTCAATTCCGGTTTTGCGGGATCGAGCAGACCTTTGCGTTGTGCCCAGTAATATTCATATTCGCTCTTTTCAAGCTGGAACCTGCCATCGCCTTAAAGTCATGATCTCCCAGCGTTTGGCATAAGTTGCCACGAAATTGGCTGTCAAATTCTCCGTGCGTCCGGTTTCCTGATATACATAATCATAAGTAGCAGCAGATAGATAACTGCCATAAGAATCACGTAATGCCTCAACAGACGGACGGGCAGTGAAGATTTCATAACCACTGGTCAAGCTCGGTGTACCATATTTCTTATAGCGATTTTCCACGCTGCTATAAGCAACATCTATATCCAGTGTTAAATCTTTGATAGGCTTGATAGTTGCACCACCTGTCAAACGCAGATACTCACGTTCTTTTGTGGTAATAGGAGCACTTTTCTGTTCGGTCAAGGCGTTACGGAACTCCTTGCCTTCAAAAGTACCGTAAGGCATCATCGGCTGCCAACGATACAGATAGTACATCGGGTCGTAAAGATCACTGTTATAGTTGAATGGCTTATCGTAGTCAGAACGGGTGAACATGACACCTGTACGGATAGACACATATTTGTTTAATTCAGAGTTCAAAGAGATATTGGCATTGTAACGCTTATAGTTGTCTGAATTGACTTTCATCATACCATCCTGGCTCAGATATCCCAAAGCGATATTGTAATTAGTCTTTCCGTTGCCACCGTTGATAGAAAGGCTATGGTTCTGTTGCGGAGCCCAGTCTTTAATGTATTCATCATACCAGTCCCAAGTACGGATAAAGAACATACCGCCATCGCGGAACTCAAAGTCACGACCCAATTCCATCTCACGGCCAAACTGGTCACCATAACCATATTTGTCCCAGTAATCCTTCATTTTCTGTACATGTGTAGCATCCACACGCATATTACCCACTACGTTATAAAATGCGGTAGACCCCTTAGTCTGATTGATTACACCTTGCAAGTTAATATCAGCCTGCTGCCATCCCGGAAGTTGTTCGGGTGTCTTGGTCGGCGTACGCCATGCAAAGTTATTGGTATATTTTACAGAGAGACGTTCATGTTTACTTCTTGATTTTGTGGTAATCAGCAATACACCAAATGCACCACGGGCACCGTAAATAGAAGCAGAAGCGGCATCCTTCAATACAGAAATACTTTCAATATCGTCCGGATTCACCATAGAAATATCCGTTACTTCCACATTATCTACCAGAATCAACGGTTTGGAGTCACCATTTGGAGAACCGATACTACCACGAATCTTGATAGTAGGCGCACCACCTATCTCACCGGAGTTAGTAGTAATGGTCAATCCCGGTACCGCCCCCTGCAAGGCACGGCCTATATCCGTGATAGGACGGCTATCAATTGTTTTGTTCACGTCCACGGAAGCCACCGCACCGGTCAGGTTCACCTTTTTCTGTGCACCATAGCCTACTACGACAACTTCATCCAACAATTCCGTATCATCTTTCAAAACAACCTTCATTACCGAAGTTGCCTTGACTTCTTGAGTAGTATATCCCACAAATGATACTTGCAGAATAGCACCGGGCTTTACATTTAATTTGGAAACTCCATCCAAATCCGTAATACCACCATTGGTCGTACCTTTCTCAATGACATTGGCGCCAATAATAGGTTCACCTTTTGTATCTACAACTGTAACAGTCACAGAGATAGATTGCATCTGTTCTTGTACTCCTTGCGAGTCGTCGGATGCTGTTTGGGCAGCCATCACGTTGCCACTGCCTAAAAACAGAGCACAGATTGCCACCGCCGTAAAGAACTTACCATTGGCAAGTCCTCGTTTTTTGCGATCTTCATTCATAAGTGATTGATGATTTTGTTAATTAAACCAGTTTTTCAAAATTAGGATAAGGGAATCATATAGTTCGGAATTGTCAGACCATTTCCGAAGATTTCTTTAATTTCTCATAGGCATTTTCTTTATTTAAAGGTTCATAACTTTTATATTATCTCTCTTTTTTTCTATTTATTTACCAAGTCCAGACGGAACTTGGAATTCAGCCAGATAGTATCTTATTGTTAGTCTGTTATCGTCTTGTTTTGACTAAAACACGGTTGCGTTGGAAAAGTGGGAATACTTTGTTGGATGATTGAAGACATGAGCAAAAGGGAGATGTATGGCCAGCAAAATGATTTTTTCTTGAAATAGCCTTGGAAAGATTAAAAAAAGCTATATATTTGTATTCAATTCTAAAACTAACTACCTATGAAACTAATTGCAGAAAGTGGTTCTACGAGAACAGAATGGGCGCTGGTTGAAATATAATCGTCTGATACAGCGTAGCCTTCACAGAGGCTTAAATCCTTTCTTTCAAACGAGAAGAGAGATTAGCCGAAGTGTGCGGTTAGGATTACCCGAGCATTTTTTCAAAAGGAAATTGGAACAAGTCTATTATTATGGTGCCGGATGTACTTCTTATGAAAAGAAAAATGTATTGGGAGCTTCATTGGTAGCACAATTCAAAACTCCAATTCAGGTAGAGAGCGATTTGCTGGCAGCTGCACGTGGCTTGTTCAAATGCGAGGCCGGCATTGCTTGTATTTTGGGAACCGGCTCAAACTCATGTTTTTATGATGGGAAAATCGTTGTAAAGAATGTCCGGGCAGGAGGTTACATCCTGGGGGATGAGGGTAGTGGTGCTGTATTGGGCAAAATGTTTTTGTCTGATGTACTGAAAGGTTTGGCTCCTAAAGATGTAACGGCGGATTTCTTTGAGAAGTTCCGTATAAGCCCGAATGAGGTTATGGAATCTGTGTATAACCGCCCGTTCCCCAATCGCTTTTTGTCTACTATATCTTATTTTTTGGCAGATTATACCAATGATGACTATGTATTTGAGCTGATTACCGGTAATCTGAGAAATTTCTTTACTCGTAATGTCTGCCAATATGACTACAAAAATTATCCTATTCGTTTTGTGGGTTCATTGGCTTACAGCTACGCGACCATTTTGCGGGAAGTTGCCCGTGAATTTGGCATCGAACTGGAAATCATTGAAGAAACACCAATGAATGGCCTGATTGAATTCCATTCTTTAAATATAGAAGAACCTTAAATTCTTTATATAATAAGGTATATAACTTTCTTTTTGCAAATGTATGAATATAAAGTTAAATAAATGCAAAGGAATGTTCTTGATATTAAATAATAATGTATCTTTGTTAGGACGAAATGAACGAATCATTTCTCACCTTTGTTAATAACGAGTTTTTTATCTCTTAAAACAACCAATAGAGTTAAGTAATTAACAAAATTTTAGCCTTATATAATATATAACTAAGTTCCGTCTGGACTTGGCAAACAAATAGGAAAACAAGAGATAATATAAAGTTATGAACCTTTAAAAAGAGAAAATGCCTATGGAAAAAGAAACAATCCTGCAAGTTGAATAGTCTCCACTATTTGGCTCTTGTTACCCTTACCCTAAATTTAAGAACTATTTAATTAACAACAAATCATCAATCATTTATGAATGAAAATCACAAAAAACGAGGACTAACACATAGCAAACTCCTCACAGCAGTGGCAATCAGCTCACTGTTATTAAGCAGCGGTAACGTGATGGCTGTACAAGCCAATCCTGATAAATCGTTTGGCGTAACAGAACAATTACAAACTATCACCGCTACCGGTCTGGTGGTAGACGCAGCCGGTGAACCGGTTATCGGCGCCAGTGTAGTGGAGAAAGGTACTACCAATGGTATTGTAACCGACATCGACGGCAAATTCACATTAAGCGTAAAACAAGGAGCAGTACTTCGTATTTCGTTCATAGGTTACCAGACCCAAGATATAAAGGCAGCCAAGAACATGAAAGTAGTCTTAATGGAAGACGCAGAAATGTTGTCCGAAGTAGTTGTTGTAGGTTACGGTGCACAGAAGAAAACCAACCTAACAGGTGCCGTAGCTACAGTTGATGTAGGGAAGGCTCTGGATAGCCGACCGATCTCAGACGTAGGCCGTGGGTTACAAGGTACTACCCCGGGGTTGACAATCACTATCCCAACCGGCGAAGTTGGCACAGACCCCAACATTAAGATTCGTGGCGCAATAGCTCATTGGAAGGCAATTCCAAACCGCTTATTTTAATGGACAATGTGGAAATACCCAGTATCAGCTTAGTAAACCCCGATGATATCGAATCAATATCCGTATTAAAAGATGCAGCAGCATCTTCGATCTACGGTTCAAAAGCTGCATTCGGTGTTATCCTAATTACGACTAAAAAAGGTGCCAAGACGGATAAAGTAACCATTAATTACTCCGGAAACGTAGCTTTCCAAACTATAGCCAAAGACAGCAATGTCGGTGGCATTAGTGGTATGGAGTATATCATGGATGCAGCAGAACGTGCTGGCGGCACAGTGGCCGGCGCCTTTTTCTACATTACCCGTGAAGGCATTGAACGGTCTAAAGAGTGGGAAAAGCTTTATGGCGGCAAAGTGGGCAAGAACGATCCTACTGTCTATGGACGTGACTGGTATCTTGATGCCAACAACCGAAAAATCGGTGTACGTCATTACGACCCATACGATTACTTGGTCAAAGACGTAGCTGTAGCCCAGACCCATAATGTCTCTGTGAATGGGAAAAGCGGGAAGACGACTTTCAATATCGGCTTGGGATACTTGGATCAAGACGGTATGAACAAAGCCGCCAAAGAAGACAACTTCAAACGTTACAACGCTTCTATCAACCTGACTACCGAATTCAATAAATGGATTACCTTGAAAGCCGGTGCCATCTACTCAAAACGCGAAAAGAGCTACCCTTACAATGCTACCGGTGTATTCGACCCTTGGTACTATTGCTATCGTTGGAGTGACATCTACCCAATGGGAACAGATGAAAACGGCAACGAGCTTCGTAGCCCGGCCTCTGAATTCAGCCAGGCCAATACCGCCAAGATGACCCGCAACTATACCAATATCAATATGGGACTTCATCTAAATATCTTGAAAGGATGGACTGCTGATTTTGATTATTCGCATGCTAACCAAGAATATATCTGGTTACGTCCCGGTACCCGTTTCACAGCAGCCGACACTTGGGGTGGCGCAACACCACGCTTGGATGCCAATGGCAATCGAGTAACTGTAAACTACTACGGTCAAGATATGCTGCCTACGATTTAGTCATGAGTACTTATACTGGCGTAGGCTCTGGAGTCGATCAATTGGATCGTTACACCGAAAATTCCATGCGCAACACCATTAATGCCTATACCACCTATGAATTGAACTTAATGAAAGACCACAATATGAAATTCATGCTTGGTATGAACCGCGTAACTTACGATATGGAATACAGCCAAGCCCGTAGAAAACAAGTCAATGACGTGGAGAATCCTCAATTCAACTTTGCCACCGGAGAACAATATGTTTGGGGTGACAAGGATTGGAACGCCCAGTTGGGATATTTTGGTCGCTTCAACTACGACTATGCGGGTAGATACCTATTGGAGGCCAACCTACGTTATGACGGTACCTCTGTCTTTGGTGCAGACCAACGTTGGCGTTGGTATCCTTCATTCTCCGCAGGATGGCGTGTAAGTGAAGAGGCTTTTATGCAATCCATTAAAGAAGCCGTATCGGCTCTGAAGCTACGTGCATCCTGGGGTAAAATCGGCGACCAGTCCGTGCCTAACTCACTGTATGTTTCCACTATTTCTTCTGGTTCTACAGTTAGCTGGATTGGCGGAGACGGCAACTTACTCAACTATGTAGGGACTCCCACTTCAGTTGCCCGTGACATCACTTGGCAAGACATCTCCACATTCGATATTGGATTGGATGCCCGCTTCCTGAATGGAGAACTTGGTTTTACGTTCGACTGGTTCCGCCGCAAGACAGAAAACATGATTGTCCCCAATCAAGATTTAACCTTTACTTATGGAACATCTTCATTGAAAGGAAACTATGGCAACCTGCATACCGACGGATGGGAAATAGGCCTCGACTACAGCCATCAGTTCAAAAACGGTTTGCGCATCACAGCCAATGCCACTTTGAGCGACTTCAAGACTATCATCGACAACTACGGTAATGTGACCGGCCTGGACAGCAATTACAAAGGCAAACGTTATGGAGACATCTGGGGTTACAAAGTAGAACGCCTCTATCAGAAGGACGATTTCGTTTATGATGCCGACGGCAATTTCGTAAAAGAGAAAGTAACAACTGGCAAGGGCGCAGGAGTTGAAATCAATAAACTGAAAGACCCGAATGCCCACAACCAAGCTTATTTGCAGTCAGGCAGCCTTGTCTTCGGTCCTGGTGACGTGATGTACAAAGACCTTGACGGTGACGGTGAAATCACATCGGGCAGTAACACCATTGACGACCACGGCGATAAAGTAGTGATCGGTAACTCTACTCCGAGGTATCAATACAGTTTCCGCGTGGGAGCAGACTGGAAGGGCTTTGACCTTTCACTCTTCTTCCAAGGTGTAGGAAAATGCGATATGTGGGGTTCTTCTTCACTGACATTGGCAGGCTTCAACACCGGTGACGGTGCCATCGCCAAACGATTCAGCACCGACTACTGGAGAGAAGACCGCACAGATGCCTTCTACCCACGCGCTGTCAACATGGGCAATGGAACCAACTCATTCAACATGTGTTATTCTGACCGTTACTTGCTGAACATGGCTTACCTGCGTCTGAAGAATATCACCGTAGGTTATACATTACCTCAATATCTGACCAAGAAAGCTCTTATCCAAAAAGCACACATATATGCTTCTTGCGAAAATCTATTCACTTGGGATCACTTGGACGGCACCCCTGTCGACCCCGAAGCCGCAGTACTGAAGACCGCAGATTATGAATACCTGACCAACAGCAGTACAAGCAACTATGCCGGTGGTCGTGTAGGTATCGGTACTCCTGCTTTCCGTACAATATCAATCGGTGTTCAATTAACCTTCTAAATTTTGGAAACAATGAAAAAATATATTATAGCAGCATTTTCCATCGCATGTCTGGGTCTATCTTCTTGTACCGATGTGCTGGACAGACCAAGCGAAACGAAATATACCGACGACACTTATTGGACAAGTGAAGACCAATATCGTCTCTACTTCAACTACTATTATCCTTACTACTTTACAGGATACAACAGCAGTTATGGCACTAACTTCACTCCCGTAAGAGGCTATACATTCAGTGACGACTTTGCCAATTCTGCCAAACAAACCAGTTTCACGGCTGTTGTCCCGGGAGACAATGGCAAGTACGATTTGGACACATGGGCCGGAGCCGAGTATGGAGGCCGTCAATGGGACTTTGCATGGGTACGAAAGACAAACATTGCTATTGACCGCCTGGAGTCACATAAAGCCAATCTCTCCGAAGAAGCTTACAATCACTGGATGGGCATCGCCCGCTTTTTCCGCGCTTACGAATATTATCGTCTTGTAATGACTTTCGGTGATGTGCCTTATTGGGATGCTCCGGTAGATGAAACCGACCTGGCTTCCATGTACAAAGACCGCGATCCGCGCAGTACTGTGACAGATGCAATCTACAACGATTTGAAGTATGCACTGGAGAATGTACGTACAAACGACGGCACCATGAACATCAACCGCTACGTAGTAGCCGCTGTCGCTTCCAACATCATGCTGTTCGAAGGAACCTGGCAGCACTACCATAAAGGCAATGCGCTCGAAGCCAGCTCCAAGCTGAGTGATGAGAATGCAAAGAAATACCTGCAATTTTGTATAGAGGCATCCGAGATTGTCATGAACAGCAACAAGTGGTCTTGCACGAAAGACTTCCGCTCCATCTTTGGCAGCAACAGCCTTGCCGGTCATCCGGAAGTTATTTTCTACCGCAGCTATGAGGCCGGTAAAGTGACCCACTGCTTGGTTCCTACTCCAACGGTGAGGAGACATTAAGTTCCAATGCAAATCTGGCACTGCTCCGGTCATTCATCTGCACCGATGGCAAACCTTATCAGGTATCCGACATTGCAAATGCCAAGAGCTTTGCAATGAAAGACTTGGCAAAAACCCGTGACCCGCGCTTGGAAGCCACTTTCTTGAACTTCTCCTGGAAGAACTCTTTTACCTATATTTATCAAGACAAGTTCATCAGCCGTGAAGGAGCTACTTATTATGCCGACAACGCCAACCGCCCCGATGAGTTCAAAAGCAACGTCAACGTCAACGCAGCTCCTTGCCTCCGTCTTTCAGAGGTTTTGCTGAACTGGATTGAAGCGAAAGCAGTCATGGCCGAATTCTTAGGTGGCGCAGCTGTTACCCAAGCGATATAGACAAGTCTATCAATGCTATCCGCAACCGTCCGTTGGACGAGACTGCCATTGCCAACGGTGTACAGAAAACCGCCCCGTTACAGATTGCTTCCATCGCCAATGACCCGGCACGCGATGCTGATGTCAGCGCCCTGATGTGGGAAATCCGTCGTGAACGTCGCATGGAATTTATCTTCGAGACACAACGTTTGAATGATATACGCCGCTGGTTCAAGTTGGACTACATGGACAATGAAAAGTATCCTGAAACTATGTTGGGTGCATGGGTTGATCTGCCAAATGAGTTCCCCGAACAGCTGGACGAAGCAAACAAAGATGCCGGCAAGTCTGTCATGAAAGAAGACGGAACGGTAGTTGTGTGGAATGGCAGTAACCAAGCAGACATGGTGGGCTATGCAATTCCTATCAACGCTGCTGCAAGAAATGATTTTTCGGCCAAGAACTATCTTTCTCCAGTCGGTTCCAGTATCATTGCAAGCTACAAGAACAAGGGTTTCACACTGACTCAGACTGGTGGCTGGCAATAAGTGAAAATTGTGTAAGAGTTGTATAGCGCAGCAGTACAGCTCTTATTCAAAACCTCCGTGAAAATTTTCCACCACATCTCTCTACTCTTGTAGAAATACGAAATACAACATTAAATACCCATTCATTTTTTTGCTTTTAGAAAAATGATGGTACATTTGTTCTACCACCATCCCTCAAATCAATATTAATCATGAAAAAGAAGAACATATTTTTCGTACTACTAATCTGCCTCATCAGTAGTAGTTGCAACAAAGAAGAACAAACAGACGAGTTACAAGATAAGGATTTCTATTCTGATGTCACAACACGTGCTTCCTACATAAGCGGTACTATTACGGGCGAAATGAACCCCTATGTTGGTGATGGTTACTATACTTATGATTTAAGTATTCCTATACAAAAACAAGCTGTAGGTATAAGAATTTCAGCAGTCGGTGGAGAAGCACGATTCAAAACAAACTACCAAGAACGATTCGAGAGCACATGGGTAACCCAAATTCCTGCAGGAAAAAAACATTTTCCAATAAATGTATTATGGACTAAAGCAGGTAGTAATTCTACCTTGATGGTACGTCCTGAAAAAAGTACAATCGAACTTACCGCAGATTTAAGAAACATCAATGTCAAAATGAAACCTATGCCAATCAATGCCCCTTCAACATTTGAATTGGGAGATACGATAACACTTTGGTGCAATTATCCCATAAACAAAGATACGGACATAAAGTGGACTTACGATAAAAATCTATTCGCTGAAATCTCTCAAAGTGCATCTGTTACACAAGGCAAATTCCAAATAGATTTAAAAACTATCCAGCCATCTAAAGAGAGTGACATTAGAGTAGAGGTTTCTGATTTCTTCTTAAATTCAATAGGCAACAAAGAGTATTTTGTAGCCAGAACGGGAAGTCATAAATTAAGCAATATGATTGCTCCGCAAATTTCAGGGAATACTTTATTGAAACAATATAGTACCTATACTTATACACTTAGTCTATCCTCTAATCTTTCGAACATACAATGGGTAGACAACGAATACATAAAGTGTATACAAGACAAGAATGGATACTCAGTTAAACTAAATCCTATAAAAGCAGGAAATAGTCAAGTTTATGTATCATACAACTATAAAAATAGCATAGAACGATATCATAGTTCAATACCCATAACGATAGACGCTGTATTCCCAGATATTATAGGCAACAAAAACATCTGCTACAACAGTAGTAAAAGTTTCAGTATAAAAGACCAACCCTCCGGTTCAAGTGTACAATGGCGTACTACTGGAGGAACAAGCCACAAAACTACATAGGAGATATTTATACTTGTAAAAACATTAGTTCTACCATTACAATGCCCAGATTATACGCAACTATAGTCTTACCCTCTGGATTCACAATATAAAAAGAAAGCTATCTCAGACTTTTCAATCCAAATGCTTCTTTTGAAAAAGGGAATTTAGTTCCAGACCAAATCGATGCTGTCAATGCAAATATCACTGTAAGTTTAATGGGATATCCAAATTGGGCCACTAATTTTACTTGGTCATCGACAAACGTCTCTGAAATTTGCATACAAGGGCAATCATGGACATGTATTTCTTACAACTCTTTTGAAGTATGGGATAATGAAGTAGAGATTAAAGTTGCATATCAATCACCTTGTGGGGACTGGTATGAAGTCAGTGAAATGTTCCCAATCGTTCATTAATGATAATACTATAACATATCGCCCTCACAAGCGAAAAAGCACCCGTCCATTTGCTCGTTACACAAAAGAAGCTTATATTGCTTACCTAAAAACAAACAGCTATCATGGTACAGCAAGACATACGATGGATACAGCGTTTTTCCAACTACCGCAAGGCTTTAGCCAAATTAAGCCAAGCCATGGCAATCATGTCCGAACAATTAGCGTTCAACGATGGAGTGGACGAATTATTGCAGGAAGGCATGATACAGCGTTTTGAATATACCCACGAACTGGCTTGGAAAGTGATGAAGGACTATGCCGAGTATCAGGGGTATACCGACATCCGCGGCTCCCGTGATGCCATACGCAAAGCCCTTGAAATGGGATTGATTGATGACAAGCAATGGATGGAGACTATAGAAGCCCGAAATCTGACATCGCACAATTATGACAACGATGTAGTCTCTGAAATCTATGAAAACATCACAAACTTCTATTTCCCCCTATTCTGCAGATTTGAAGAGAAAATGCAATCCTTGAATACACCATCCTTATTCGATTGAGCTATGTACGGATTGACCGACAATGAACTGGAAAAGCTATGCAATCTCTTCCGGAAACATGAAGAAATAGAGCAGGCTGTTTTGTACGGCTCACGAGCCAAAGGAAATTTCAAGCCTTTTTCCGACATAGACATCACGCTGATGGGAGACAGACTTACGTATAATACTTTAAGCAGCCTTTCCGATGAAATAGACGACCTGCTTTTGCCTTACAGCGTAGACCTTTCCATCTATGGCAAATTAAAGAATGCCGACCTTTTGGAACATATACACCGTATGGGAATACCCATATTCAGCCGCCCATCAAACTAAACTAAATTTCACACATCCACCCTCACCACCCTCACCTTTCACACGCATCGCCCTATTCATCGGCATTCAAGAGGTGGGTGAGAGCAAATTTAAAAAGTGAGGGCAAAATTTGCCCTCACCACAAGATTTCTTCGTTCAAAGTTATAAGTCACTCATTCTTACCGTAATATCCTGAAACGGGTACATAAATCGGTTGCAGCATTGTTCCCTCATTCTTCAACTTTCCTTCGGTGCGCAGCCGACGGATATGCCGCATGGCAGTAGTACGCATCATGCCGCAAACGCTTTGAAAGTCATTCCGTGTCATAAAAGGGCGAGTGGCGAAATAGTTGGTCAGCCGACGGTCTATCTCTTTATCCGTCAGTTTAGCCGAATGCTCGTTTGCCTTCAAAGCCTTTGCCTTGATGGTACCAATTTCATTTTTCAGTTTCTGGTCGGCACGAAATTTCACACCCGCCATCTTCACCTTCGTCAACTTACGCTTGGTAGCAGCCACTACCGGTTCGGTCGTGGTGAGCGACACGCGAAAGTAGCCGATGCCGTCGAGATGCACCTGCCTTCCTTCGGCAAGTTCCCTGCCCATGACGTGCGACACAGCATCGAGCACAGCCGTCACATCGGTTTCTGTCAATGAGCAACGTGCCTGGATGTCCCGCCGCAATTCATCGGTAGACCTGCTCCCATTCAGGCGGAGACGGGGATGAAGGATTTTATCTTCCGGAGATTTGTCGTACGAGTCCGGATTCTCGTACCAATCAAACAAAATAGCCATAGTTCAAACTGCGTTAAAGGGTTACATTATACGATAAAGCACTGCACGGAACACGTGCGAAGTACGTACGCAGTCTGTTGAAGTACAAAGGTTATATCACAGCCCAGCCCGTGAGCAGAACCGTTCACTGTAGTGAGCTGCTCCGTTCACTAATATGAACAAGAAAGACCACTTTAGTGGACTGTTCATAAACTCTGGTGTAAAAGTAGACAAAACTATGGGGATAAGCAAAGAAACGAACACCTTTTATAAAAGAAACATATAGACATTCCACCCCAAAAAAGAAGCCAATCGGAAAATAATCCTTGAAAAGCTTGTATCCCCCCCTTTCCCGGCGTATCTTTACAAGAATATTACATACACGATAAAGAATGAAAATCACACTGATCAGAGAGGAACGCGAAAGCGGAAAAGAGGCCGTCAGCACACAAGAAACGGACATGTTGATGGAAAAGCTGAAAACAGAGAACAAGACCGGATACATTACGGAGCTGCGTAGCATCATCCCGCATTTGAAAGGGACCAACGCCCGATATGAGCATATCGACAGACTGCCGCGTCTCTATCCCGCCGTAGAAATGACCCGCACCAAAGCAGGAGAACACCGGATAAAGACCTACAACGCTGGTACTACTGGAAGTAAACAATCTGGCCGGGGTGGCCGAAGCCGAACTGGTGAAACAACAAGCCGCCCTGCTGCCGCAAACCTTTGCCGCCTTCTGTGGCTCCAGCGGACGAAGTGCCAAAATATGGGTACGCTTCACCCTGCCCGACGGAGGGCTTCCAAAAAATGAAGACGATATCGCCTTATTCCACGCCCACGCCTACCGCCTGGCAGTGAAGTGCTACCAACCCCTTCTCCCTTTCCCCATCACCCTCCAGGCTCCTTCACTCCTACAAAGCTGCCGGATGACCGTGGACGAACAGCCCTATTATAGCCCCACCGCCGTGGCCTTCTGCCTGGAACAGCCCTGCGCCCTGCCCTCGGAAGACAACTACCGCCAACGGAAACAGCAGGAAAGCAATCCGTTGCTGAGAATGACTCCCGGCTACGAAGTGGCGGACACATGCAACCTGCTCTTCGAGGCCGCCCTCGACCGCGCCTTCCGCGATTTGGACAACTGGCGACGGGGCGACGACCTGCGCCCGCTGCTGTCCCGCCTTGCCGAACATTGCTTCAAAGCCGGCATTCCTGAAGAAGAAGCGGTGCGCCAGACACTGATGCACTACTACCGGGAGGCAGACGAACCCCTTGTACGCCTGACGCTGCATAACCTTTACGGGGAATTGAAAGGCTTCGGCACCCGCAGCAGCCTGAACAAAGACCAGGAAACTGCTTTCCGGCTGGAAGAGTTCATGAAACGCCGCTACGAATTCCGCTACAACACCGTGCTTGGCGACTTGGAATACCGGCAGCGCGACTCCATCCACTTCTACTTCCAGCCTGCCGACCAGCGCGTACGCAGCAGCATTGCCATGAAGGCACTGAAAGAGGGAGTACGTGTGTGGGACCGCGACATCACCCGCTTCCTGTCTTCGGACTACGTGCCGCTATACAACCCCATCGAAGAATATCTCTATAACACCGGACGCTGGGACGGCAAAGACCGCATCCGCGCATTGGCCGACCTCGTGCCCTGCCATAATCCCCACTGGAGGGAACTGTTCTACCGGTGGTTTCTTGGCATGGTGGCACATTGGCGGGGAATCGACAAACAGCACGGCAACAATACCTCGCCCCTGCTCGTAGGTCCGCAAGGTTACCGCAAAAGTACTTTCTGCCGCATCCTATTGCCACCGGAGCTGCGTTTCGGCTACACCGACAGTATCGACTTCAAGAGCAAGCAGGAAGCGGAGCGCAGCCTTGGCCGCTTTTTTCTGATTAACATCGACGAATTCGACCAGATAAACGCCAATCAGCAAGGCTTCTTGAAGCACCTCCTGCAAAAACCGGTTGCCAACCTGCGAAAGCCCTACGGTAGTACTATTCAAGAAATGCGCCGCTATGCCTCCTTCATCGGGACCAGCAATCTGAAAGACCTGCTGACCGACCCGTCGGGAAGCCGCCGTTTCATTTGCATCGAAGTGACCGGCCCTATCCAGACAAACGTCACTATCAATTATCGCCAGCTCTATGCCCAAGCCATGCACGACATCATGAAGGGTGAACGCTACTGGCTGGACGACACTGACGAAGCAATCGTAAAGGAGTACAACCGGGAATTCGAGCGGGCAGACCCATTGGAAGAACTTTTCCTTTGCCATTTCCGTGGCGCGGAGGAGAGCGAAGAAGGCGAATGGCTCACAGCCATGCAGATTTTCAACGACCTGCAACAGAAAACGAGGGATAAGTTGGCCATCAACCGGATAGCAGCTTTCGGACGCACGCTCCGCAAGCTGGACATCCTCAACAAGAAATCGAACCGGGGAACACTTTATCATCTGGTAAGAATAGAAGAATGAACCGGCACTCCCACCGATTGTACCAAAGTGAGGGCAAACTTGGCCTCACTCTTTTATAAAAAGTATTTCCGTACGCAGCTGATGCAGTTCAACCATTATTTAATAAGGTGAACAGTTGACTATTTGCAAATTATGATTGATAATACTAAAAATACCCAAATAAGTGTTTTTGATATTAAAATAAAACGTATCTTTGTTGCAAACAACGTCCTCCTTAATAATACTATTATGAAGAAACTGCTGCTTTTAGCCTTTGTGCTATGTAGTTCTTTACTGTGCCGGGCACAAGAAGAACGAGTTATTTTAGGTGATGAACAGACTTCCGAGTATTTTCCAATCCTAAAAGATAAACGAATTGCCATATTCTCCAATCATACAGGAATGATAGGAGACAAGCATCTGCTGGACATTCTGCTGGAAAACAAGTTCAATGTAGTAGCCATTTTCTCCCCTGAACACGGTTTCAGAGGAGATGCCGACGCAGGCGAACACGTGTCCAGCTCGGTAGACAAGAAGACCGGAGTACCTATCCTCTCGCTGTACGACGGGAAATCCGGAAAACCAAGCGAAGCATCCATGCGCAAGTTCGATATCCTTGTGGTAGATATCCAGGATGTAGGCCTGAGATTCTATACTTATTATGCCTCTATGTGCCGGCTGATGGACGCTTGTGCAGAATACAACCGCAAGGTGCTGATACTGGACCGCCCCAATCCGAACGGACACTACGTGGACGGCCCGATACTGGACATGAAATATAAATCCGGTGTAGGTTGGCTGCCGATTCCCGTGGTGCACGGCATGACGCTGGGCGAACTGGGCCTAATGGTAAACGGCGAACGCTGGTTGCCGGCGTCACGCACTTGCGACCTGACCGTCATTCCCTGCAAGAACTATACGCACCAGACACTATACAAGCTGCCGATTCCCCCGTCCCCCAATCTGCCGAACATGAAGTCCATCTATCTGTACCCCTCGACCTGCTATTTCGAGGCCACTCCGGTCAGTCTGGGAAGAGGAACCGACCTCCCCTTCCAGGTCTACGGGCATCCCAACATGACGGGCTACAGCTACAGCTTCACCCCGCGCAGTGTTCCCGGAGCCAAGAATCCGCCCCAGCTGGGCAAGCTTTGCCACGGCGTGAACCTGAGCAACATGAGCGACGAGGAAATCTGGAAACGCGGTATTGACTTGAGTTACGTGATAGACGCTTACCGGAATCTGAACATGGACGACCATTTCTTCCGTTCCTTCTTCGAGCTGTTGATAGGCACCGACTACGTGCGCAAAATGATAAAGGAAGGGAAGAGCGCCGAAGAAATCAAGGCAAGATGGAAAGACGACGTGGAGAAATTCAAGGTACAGCGCAAGCCCTATCTGCTCTACGAAGAATAAAGGGATGTACGATTTGACGATTTACGATTTACGATTAAAAAATGAACGTGAATTGGAAGAGAACGTCAGAGCGTACATAGGATAATCAAAGTCGTACATATCATCAAAAGAAGTAATTTCAATCGTAAATCGTAAATCATAAAATCGTAAATAACCTCATGACTCCACTATCCGTAATCATCACCATAGCCGCCTACTTCGCGATACTGTTCACGGTATCCTATATTGCAGGAAGGAAGGCAGACAACGCCGGCTTCTTTGTAGGTAACCGCAAGTCATCCTGGTATGTCGTGGCGTTCGCCATGGTCGGTTCCGCCATTTCGGGTGTGACCTATGTATCCGTACCCGGCATGGTTGCCGCCAGTAACTTCGGCTATCTGCAAATGGTGTTGGGCTTCATTGCCGGTCAGCTCATCATAGCCTATCTGCTGGTACCGCTATTCTACAAAATGAACCTGGTATCCATCTACGAATATCTGGAGAACCGTTTCGGCATGTCTTCCTACCGCACGGGTGCCTGGTTCTTCTTCATCTCCAAAATGCTCGGTGCCGCTGTCCGTCTGTTCCTCGTATGCCTGACGTTGCAACTGCTGGTATTCGAACCTTTCGGACTGCCTTTCCTACTGAACGTGGCCATCACGGTGGCACTGGTCTGGTTGTACACTTTCCAGGGTGGCGTAAAGTCTCTTATCTGGACAGACTCTCTGAAGACATTCTGCTTGGTGGTGTCGGTCGTACTCTGCATCTGGTATATCGCTTCCGACCTCAATCTGTCATTTACCGGTATGGTAAGCACCATTGCCGACAGTGACATGTCCCGCATCTTCTTCTTCGACGATGTGAACAGCAAGCAGTACTTTTTCAAGCAGTTCCTCGCCGGCGCTTTCACCATGATTGCCATGACCGGGCTGGACCAGGACATGATGCAGCGCAACCTGAGCTGCAAGAACTTCAAGGACTCACAGAAGAACATGATTACCAGTGTCATTTCGCAGTTCTTCGTCATCCTGCTCTTCCTGATGCTGGGCGTACTGCTCTACATCTTTGCCGCCAACCAGCAGATTGCGGTGGAGAAGAGTGACGAACTATTCCCGCTGATTGCCACCGGCAACTACTTCCCTGCCATTGTGGGCATACTGTTCATCATCGGCCTAATTTCTTCTGCCTATTCAGCCGCAGGCTCGGCACTCACCGCGCTGACCACTTCCTTCACCGTAGACATTCTGGGAACGAAAGGCAAGTCGGAAGAGACGGTTGTGAAGATGCGCAAGAAAGTGCACATCGGCATGGCGGTTGTCATGGGAATCACCATTTTCGTATTCAATCTTCTCAACAACACCAGTGTCATCGACGCTGTATATATTCTGGCAAGCTATACCTACGGTCCTATCCTGGGTCTGTTTGCTTTCGGCATTTTCATGAAACAACAAGTGCGTGACAAGTACATCCCGTTAGTTGCCATCGCCTCCCCGGTTCTCTGCTTCATTCTGCAGAAGAATTCCGAAGCCTGGTTCGGAGGTTATCAATTCAGCTACGAATTGCTGATTTTCAATGCACTGTTCACTTTCATCGGTCTCTGTCTATTGATTAAGAAAGATAAAAAGAACAATTAACTTAATACATCATCTATGAATGTAAGACGTCAGTTTTTACTTAGTCTGCTTGCCGCCTCCCTCTTCCCCCACGCGGGAGGCGCGCAAGGACTTCCGACGGATGTCCGTCAGGCAATCGGGAAATTCCTGGATACCACCGCACGAAAAGAAGTTTCCGTAGGACGTATCAGCATCGACTCAGTGGCTGTGGAAGGAAATACACTGCAACTGTTTGCCAACATGAACTGTGCCTATATTCCTTTCCGTGAGGACAATGTGGCCGAAATCTACCAAGGCGTAAGCGCCCTGCTGCCGGCGGAGTTTGCCAAATACAAGCTGCAAATCCGTACCAACAAGCGCAGTATCGAAGAACTGGTTCCCCAAGCCCTGCGCAGTAAAAAAGACAAAAAGACGAAGACATTCAGCCCCGTCGCTTCCAAGCCTCTGGTTACCGAAGTTTCCTCCCCCTACACCCCCACCAACGGCTTGCATAACCGGCATATCGCCTATGGCAAAGCCACGGCTGGTACTACGAATCAAAACTCGACCGCTGGGAATGGCAGCGTGCGCGTATCTTCCAGACAGTGGAAGACCTCTACACCCAGAGCTACGTATTGCCCTTCCTCGTACCGATGTTGGAAAATGCCGGTGCCAATGTGCTGCTTCCCCGCGAACGCGATTGCCAGACGGCAGAAGTCATCGTAGACAATGACGGTTGCCTGACCGGCCGTTCCGTCTATACAGAAAATTCCGGTGACAAGCTCTGGAGTCAGGGAGAAGGACAAGGCTTCGCCCACCTGCGCCCCCAATACATAGACTTTGAGAATCCTTTCAAGGAAGGCACCTACCGCGCCATAGAAACCATCAAGAAAGGAAACGCAAGCACCGCCGAATGGATTCCCGAAATCCCTTCGACCGGACAATACGCCGTATACGTCTCTTACCAAACCTTGCCAAACAGCGCGGACGATGCCCTTTACACCGTCTATCACAAAGGCGGCACCACGCAGTTCAAGGTAAACCAGCAAATGGGAGGCGGCACCTGGATTTACCTCGCACCTTCGGCTTCAATGCCGGCCGGAACAATGAATGCAAAGTCGTTCTGAACAACCTTTCCTCCAAAGTAGGAAGAATCATCACTGCCGACGCCGTGAAGATAGGCGGCGGCATGGGAAACATAGCTCGCTGCATCTCCGAAGAAGGTGCCACCGAAAACCTAAAAAGTTCCGATACCCGCAACCTCACAAGCGAACACAGCGCAGCCAATTCTCAATTCTCAATTCTCAATTCTCAATTCAAAGAGGAAGTCAGCGGTTATCCCCGTTTCTGCGAAGCCGCCCGCTACTGGCTGCAATGGGCAGGCATACCGGACAGCGTATATTCAGAAAGCAACGGCAAGAATGACTATACCGACGACTATAAATGCCGTGGTATCTGGGTGAACTACCTTTCCGGAGGCTCTGCCGTGAACCCGACGGAAAAAGGCTGAACATCCCTGTCAACATGGCCTTTGCCTTCCACTCCGATGCAGGAACTACACTGAACGATTCCATCATCGGGACACTCGGCATCTACTATACCAACGCCTACAATGAGAAATTCGCCAACGGAGCATCCCGCTACTTGAGCCACGACCTGACAGACTTGATTCAGTCCAACATCGTGCGTGACGTGCGTACCCTCTACGAACCCCAATGGACACGCCGAGGCAAATGGAACCAATCCTACTATGAGGCCCGTGTACCCCGCGTACCTACCATGCTACTCGAACTACTTTCCCATCAAAACTTTGCAGACATGCGCTACGGACTGGACCCGCGTTTCCGTTTCACCGTAAGCCGCGCCATCTACAAAGGTATGCTTCAGTTCCTCTGCTCACAATACCACATGGATTATGTAGTGCAACCGTTACCGGTAGACCACATGGCCTTGCGCATGACCAGCGAGAACGAAGTGGAACTGACCTGGCAACCCGTAGCGGATGCGTTGGAACCGACTGCCGTAGCAGAGAAATACATTGTTTATACCCGTATCGGCGACGGGGATTTCGACAACGGAGTATTGGTGGACGGCAACAGTTACCGAACCACGCTCCCCGCCGGCATGGTATGCAGCTACAAGGTTACCGCTGTCAACAAGGGCGGTGAAAGTTTCCCTTCCGAAATTCTTTCTGCCGGACGAGCATTCAATTCCAAAGGTACCGTATTGGTGATAAACGGATTCGACCGTATCAGTGCCCCTGCCGACTTTACGGCACCCACCCCGCCGACACCTCCTTGCCGGATTTCTGGATGAGCAGGACCACGGGGTCCCCTATATCCGGGACATCAGCTACATTGGCAAGATGAAGGAATACCGCCGTTCCATTCCCTGGATGGACGACGATGCCTCCGGTTTCGGCGACAGCTATGGGAACTACGAAACTCAAGTGATTGCAGGAAATACGTTCGATTATCCTGCCATACATGGTGCCGCTATCCTGAAAGCGGGATATTCGTTTGTATCGGTTAGTAATGAAAGTCTCTCCCCCGTAGGAAAGGGAGAGAAGAATACTCCAGTGGATATGAGGGAGTATAGGTATGTGGACTTGATACTTGGGAAGCAATGCCAGACCAAGATGGGACGGGGAGGCGTAAAACCGTTGGAGTTCAAGACTTTCAGCAAACCGATGCAGGAGGCTATTGTGGCTTATTGTAAGCAAGGTGGAAATATCTTTGTTTCGGGCGCTTTTGTAGGAACGGATTTATGGGACAACCGCCTTGCAACTGCCGACGAAGCCGACAAGAAATTTGCGATGGAAGTACTGAAATATAAGTGGCGTGTGGGACAAGCGGCTACAATGGGTAAGGTGAAAAGCGTAGCTTCTCCGTTCCCCGCCCTTTCAAGAAACTATACCTATCACAATGAGCTGAATGCCGATTCGTATGTGGTGGAATCACCGGACGCCATTGAACCGGCAACCAAAGATGCACACACCGTGATGCGGTATTCTGAAAACAACCTGAGTGCCGGTGTGGCCTACCAAGGCGACTACAAGACTGTTGTATTGGGATTCCCTTTTGAATCCATACGTACTGATTCTGAAAGAGAGGCATTCATGAATGCTGTACTGACATTCTTCAATGACAACAAGTAATATCAACCAATCATCATCTATGAACAGAAGACTGTTAATAATCGTCCTGATGGCTTGCCTGCTCCCCCTGGGGATGCAGGCACAGCAAGGGACATTCCGTTTTGCCCAACTGACGGACATTCATCTGACCCCGAACAATCCGAATCCCACAGAGGACCTGCTGCGTTCCGTGGCACAGATTAATGCCACCGACAGTATCGACTTTGTCCTGGTGACGGGCGACCTGACCGAAGAAGGCGACCGTACTACCATGGAAAAAGTGAAATCGTGCCTTGACTTGCTGAAGGTCCCCTACCACGTAGTCCTAGGCAACCATGAAACGAAATGGAGCGACTCCGGCTGTACCGCTTTCGGAGAAATCTTTGGCGGCGAACTCTTCGAGTTCGAGCATAAGGGATTCCTTTTCCTCGGCTTCAACTCCGGTCCGCTGATGCGTATGGCCTACGGGCATGTAGTGCCGCAAGATATCCGTTGGATGACGGAAGAAATGGATAAAAACGGCAAAGACAAACCGGTGATACTTGTCACCCACTACCCGCTAATGGAAGGTGATGTGGACAATTGGTATGAGGTGACGGATGCCGTCCGCCCCTACAACGTGCGCTTGTTTATCGGCGGACACTACCACAGCAACCGGGATTTACGTTACGACGGCATTCCGGGCGTACTGATGCGCAGCAACCTGTGCGACAAAGAAGGGAAACCGGGTTACGGCATCTATGAAGTAACCGGGGATTCCATCCGGGTATACACGCAACGTATCGGCGAGCCCAAGAAGCAGTGGACAGCATTCTCGCTGACCGGACAGTATTACGACCGCAACGGAAAGGCAGAGAAATATCCTGACTTCTCGGTCAACAAGGAGTATCCGCAAGTAAAGGAGCAATGGATGGTGCAGACGGGCGCAGGCATTTACTGCTCTCCCGCCGTAGAAAAAGATAAAGTGTTCGTAGGAGACGATATGGGACAGCTGACAGCCTACGCCCTGAAAAACGGTAAAAAGCTATGGAGCTTTGAATCCGGCAAGCGCATTGTCGGTACTCCGGCCGTAAGCGAGGGTATCGTTGTATTCGGGTCTGCTGACCGTCGCATCTACGGATTGAATGCCAAAGACGGCAACCTGCTCTGGACGGTAAAAGCTGCCGAACCGGTACTCGGAGCCGTGACCATCGCAGACGGTACCGCCTACATCGGTGCCAGTGATGCCACTTTCCGCGCCATAGACATCCATACGGGAAAAGTAATCTGGGCCTACACCGGCGTGAAGGGCTACATCGAAACCAAGCCATTGGTGACGGAAGACAAGGTCATCTTCGGCGCATGGGACAATACACTGTATGCCTTGAACAAGACTGACGGACGTGAGTTGTGGAAATGGACGGGCGGACTGACCCGCATGCACTTCTCTCCTGCCGCCGTATGGCCGGTAGCTGCCGACGGTAAAGTATTCATTACCGACCCGCAACGCGCCATGACCGCCATAGACATCCATACGGGCAATACCGTGTGGCGCACCTTCCAGTCCATGGTGCGCGAGACCATCGGACTTTCCGAAGACGGTGAACGTATCTATAGCAAAACGATGAACGACAGCATTGTTTGCTATGCAGCTCAAGGAGATACTCCGCGGGAGTTGTGGGCAACCAATGTAGGTTTCGGTTATGAGCATGCCCCCTCCATGCAAGTGGAAAAAGAGGGGGTAATGTTTGGCAGTACCAAAGAAGGACTTATCTTCGCACTGGAAGGAAAAACAGGCAAAGTACTGTGGAAACATAAAATAGGAAATTCACTCATCAGTACCGTAGTTCCGTTGAACGGCCACGAAGTTCTATTCACGGCAACCAGCGGGGAAGTGGGACTTCTGAGAATTAAAAATTGAGAATTAAAAATTAAAAGATATATCATGAATAAAATCAGTTGCTTTCTTCCCTACGCAGGAAAAGAACAAGTAGAAAAAACAGTGAACAGCCTACAGGCGACAGGACTTATAGAAGAAATCCGGTTAATCACGACCGATGCCACTCTGGAATCGCTCCCGGACTGCGAAATATTGTTTGTTGACATGCCCTACAGCAGTGCAACTCTCAAAGCTATTGCTAATACAGCCAAGGGAGAATACACATTGCTTTATACCAAAGAGACTACGCTCGAAATGGGTATGTTTGCACTGGAACGTATGATACACATCCTTGAAGATTCAAGCGCCGGTATGGTATATGCCGACCACTACCAAATAGCAGACGGCAAGCAGAGCAACGCTCCGGTAATCGACTACCAATTCGGTTCCTTGAGGGATGACTTCAACTTTGGCTCCCTGCTCCTTTTCAACACCGAAAAACTAAAGGAAGCCGCCGGACACATGAAGTCTGACTACAACTTCGCCGGACTTTACGACCTGCGCTTGAAATTGAGCCAACATTCAAACTTGGTACATATCAACGAATACTTATACAGCGAGGTGGAAAACGATACCCGCAAGAGCGGCGAAAAGATTTTCGACTATGTAGACCCCAAAAACCGTGACCGCCAGATTGAGATGGAGCAGGCATGTACCGAACATCTGAAAGAAATCGGGGGATATCTGGCACCGGAGTTCAAGAAGATTGAGTTCTCTGCCGGTAACTTTGAGTATGAAGCTTCGGTCATCATTCCGGTGCGCAACCGTATCCGTACCATCCGCGATGCCATCAAGTCGGTACTGATGCAGAAGACAGACTTCAAATATAATCTTATCATCATCGACAACCACTCCACAGACGGCACAACGGAGGCCATCGACGAATTCAAGGACGACGAACGCCTCATCCATATCGTCCCCGAACGCAACGACCTCGGTATCGGCGGTTGCTGGAATGTAGGTGTACACCACCCCAAGTGTGGCAAGTTTGCCGTGCAGCTGGACAGCGACGACGTATACAAAGACGAAAACACACTCGCCATCATGGTACGCGCCTTCTACGAACAGAACTGCGCCATGGTGGTAGGCACCTATATGATGACGGACTTCAACATGAACATGATTGCTCCGGGCATCATCGACCACAAGGAATGGACTCCGGCAAACGGACGCAACAACGCCCTCCGCATCAACGGTCTGGGTGCCCCGCGCGCCTTCTATACCCCGGTGCTGCGCGAAGTGAAAGTACCCAATACCAGCTATGGCGAAGACTATGCACTGGGACTGAACTTCTCCCGCCAATACCAGATAGGACGTGTGTACGACGTGGTCTACCTCTGCCGCCGTTGGGACGACAACTCCGATGCCTCACTGGACATCGTGAAAATGAACGGACACAACCTCTACAAAGACCGCATCCGTACCTGGGAACTTCAAGCACGCATAGCGATGAACAAAAACAAGTGATATGAATCAAACGATACACCATCTTCTGACTGGACAATTGGCATCCTGGGAGACGGCACGCAACAACTATGCCGCCCTCTCCGGTGTGCGGGTGAAAGAGCTGAATGTAAACGGGATACTTTATAAGGTACAGTTCAACCCCGCACGCATCGTTTCCTCCGGTGCCAAAGTGGATGCCAAGTCCATCCTGGAACGGAAATGCTTTCTGTGCCCGGCCAATTTGCCGCCGGTACAGAAAGGTATCCCGTTCGGAGGACACTACAATATTCTGGTGAATCCGTTCCCCATCTTCCCCCGCCACCTGACAGTACCGGAACTGGCACATACCCCTCAACGCATAGCCACCCGCTTCACCGACATGCTGGAGCTGGCCGAGGCGCTGACGGATTACACCATCTTCTACAACGGTCCCAAATGTGGTGCCTTCCGCCCCCGACCATGCTCATTTCCAGGCAGGAAACAAAGGGTTCATGCCTATTGAAAAGGACTGGCGCGGACAGACTGCCGGGAAAATAGCCGATTATAGGAAAGCAGCACTGTGGTATCTTGACGACGCTCCCCGTGCCACACTTGTGATTGAATCCACCTCCAAAGAGGACGCGGCAGACTTGTTCGACATCATTTACCGTTCTCTGGACGTGAAACCCGAAGAAGACGAGCCGATGATGAACGTACTGGTCCTATACGAGGCCGACCGTTGGGTGGTCTTTGTCTTCCCGCGCGAGAAACACCGCCCCGCCTGCTATACTGCCGAAGGAGAAGCCAATCTGTTGAGCAGCCCGGCATCCGTCGACTTGGGAGGTGTCTTTATCACCCCCGTAGAAAAGGATTTCTTGAAAATCACTGCGGAAGACGTGGCGCAGATATTAAGTGAAGTATGCCTCTCTGCCACAGATTTCCACAAGGTACGGCAGCGTATCAGGGAAAAAATATGACTTCTGAAATCCAAGAACTCTAATTTTAAAGAAATACCATTATGAAAGAGCCCAAAGTACAAGTAGGCATTCTGTTTGAACCGCAGATAGAATTCGTTTTGCTGAATCCGTATCGCATGGACGGAACGGAAGTCAGCGGCAAGCAGGTAGTGACCTACGACGAAGGCAAGATTCTCTGGAATGGACGCCGGTATGACGAACTACTGTTCGAACCGCAACACGAGCAGACCGATGCCTTCGAACTATTGGACGTTACCATCGGCATCAATTTCCATTGGGAGCGCAAGGAAGACCAGCGTTTTCTGGGTGCTCTCAAAATCATCGTTGAGAATGGAAAGCTCACCGGCATCAACGTCATCCATGTAGAAGATTATCTGACCAGCGTCATCTCCTCCGAGATGAGTGCCACCGCTTCTCTGGAGCTGCTCAAGGCACACGCTGTCATCTCCCGAAGCTGGCTACTGGCACAAATACAAAAGAATAAGGAAATCACCGAAGCCCAAGCTAACTACTCGGCCTTTACGCAGACCGACGAAGAGCTGATTCGCTGGTACGACCGAGAAGACCACACACGTTTCGATGTATGCGCCGACGACCATTGTCAACGCTACCAGGGCATTACACGTGCCTCTACCGATATTGTGAAACAAGCCATCTCCGCTACCCGCGGCCAGGTACTGACATCTGATGGTAAGATTTGCGACGCCCGTTTCTCCAAATGCTGCGGCGGTGCTTTCGAGGAGTTCCAATACTGCTGGGAAGACATCAAATACCCCTATCTTGCCCAACAACGAGACAGCAAAACGCACGCCACACTGCCCGATTTGACGCAGGAAGTCGAAGCGGACCGCTGGATTCGTACCTCCCCCGAAGCATTCTGCAACACCACCGACAAGAAAATCCTCTCGCAGGTACTCAATAACTATGACCAGGAGACTACGGACTTCTATCGCTGGAAAGTGGAATATACCCAGGAAGAGCTTTCAGCCCTCATTCTGAAACGTTCAAGCATTGACTACGGACAAATCATCGACTTATCCCCATAGCCCGCGGAACCAGCGGACGCCTCTGGAAACTGAAGATTGTGGGAACCAAACGCACACTCACCATCGGCAAGGAACTGGAAATCCGCCGCACGCTCTCCACTTCACACCTCTACAGCTCCGCCTTCGTGGTAGACAAAGAGGAGTTGTCCGCCGAAGGCATTCCCGGACGCTTCATCTCATCGGCGCCGGTTGGGGGCATGGTGTGGGGCTTTGCCAAATAGGTGCAGCCGTGATGGGCGAGCAAGGGTATAAGTATGATGCAATACTGCTGCACTACTATATAGGTGCCAGCATTGACAAGCTGTATGAATAATCGAATAGAACACAATAAATCAATATCATGAACCATACAAAAAACATATCGCCATGGGCATGGGTACCCACCTTGTACTTTGCACAAGGCATTCCATATTTTATCGTAAACAACATCTCCGTGATGATGTTTACCAAAATGGGCGTACCGAACGGAGAAATGGCCTTGTTCACAAGCCTGCTTTATCTGCCCTGGACCATCAAACCCTTCTGGAGCCCGTTTGTCGACATCATCAAGACCAAAAGATGGTGGACCCTTTCCATGCAGATTCTGATGTCTGTGGCATTCATCCTGCTGACGCTGTCCATTCCACGGCCGGACGAGGCGACTATGGCAGCCGGAACAACCCCCATCAGCATGTTCAGCATCACGCTGATGCTGTTCATCATCACGGCTTTTGCCTCTGCCACACACGACATTGCCGCCGACGGCTTCTACATGCTGGCACTGAAACAGAGTGACCAGGCAGCCTTCGTTGGCATCCGAAGCACGTTTTACCGGCTCGCCTCTATCTTCGGACAAGGCGTGCTCGTAGCCATTGCCGGTGCCATCGAGCTAAGGACCGAAAACATTCCGTTGTCATGGACCATTACGATGCTGGTTACAGCCGTTCTGTTCAGCTTGGTGACGTTCTATCACCTCTTTGCAGTCCCCAAACCCGCCTCGGACAAGTCTACACTGGCAGCCGATGCCGCTACTGCGGGAGCCATATTCAGAGAATTCGGACGAACATTCGCCACCTATTTCACCAAACCGGGTGCATTGCTGGCCATCGTGTTCATGTTGCTGTACCGCCTGCCTGAGGCATTCCTCATCAAAATGTGTATGCCCTTCCTGGTGGCCTCCAAAGAATCGGGAGGTCTGGAACTATCGACAGCAGAAGTAGGTATCGTATACGGCACCATCGGGGTCATATTCCTCACCCTGGGCGGTATCCTGGAGGATTATTCGCATCACGCATCGGATTGAAGAAATCCATCTGGTGGATGGCAGGATGTATGACTCTGCCATGCCTGACGTTTGTCTATCTTGCCATTGCCCAGCCCGACAATCTGTTTGCCATCTCAACCGCCATCGCCATCGAACAATTTGGCTACGGCTTTGGTTTCACGGCCTACATGCTCTACATGATGTACTTCTCCGAAGGTGAATTCAAAACATCCCACTATGCCATCTGTACCGCATTCATGGCACTGAGCATGATGATACCAGGTATGTTTGCGGGATACATCCAGGAGGCTATCGGATATACGGACTTCTTCTGGTTGGTAATGATATGCTGTTTCGCCACGGTTGTTGTCACCATTTTTGCAGACAGAAGGATAGACCCGGAATATGGGAAAAAGTGATTAATGTTTAATGGTTAATGATTAATGTTTTGTGAGTAATATTTAGTGATTGGTTATGAAGAGGACTATTATTATATCCTTGCTCTGCCTCCTTTGCGGAGGTGCGATGCAAGCACAGAAGATCAGAATAAAGACCGGTATCGAGGTACTGAAAGAACAGAATTTCCGATGCCTGGAAGGTAAGCGTGTAGGATTGATTACCAACCCGACGGGGGTGGACAACCGGATGAGGTCCACCATTGACATCCTGCACGAGGCGCCCAATGTGAACCTTGTGGCACTCTACGGCCCCGAACACGGTGTGCGCGGCGATGTGCACGCAGGCGACCATGTGACGGACATCAAAGACGCGACTACCGGACTGCCCGTCTATTCGCTTTACGGAAAGACCCGCAAGGCCACGCCGGACATGCTGAAAGATGTGGATGTATTGGTGTATGATATCCAAGACATCGGTTGCCGTTCCTTTACCTACATCAGCACCATGGGGCTGGCCATGGAAGCCGCTGCCGAAAACGGCAAGGAATTCATTGTGCTGGACCGGCCCAATCCCGTAGGCGGATTGAAGATTGAAGGCAACTTGGTTGAAGATGATTGCATTTCTTTTGTAAGCCAGTTTAAAATTCCGTACCTTTACGCCCTCACTTGCGGTGAGCTGGCACTGATGCTCAATGGCGAGAAGATGTTGAAGGATGGGGAACAATGTAATCTCCACATAGTGAAGATGAAAGGCTGGAAACGCAAGATGGATTATACCCAAACCGGACTGCAATGGGTTCCCTCCTCTCCACACATTCCACATCCTCATTCTGCATTCTTCTACCCGTCAGCGGCATTCTGGGTGAACTAGGATATATGTCTATCGGCGTGGGGTATACCATTCCGTTCCAGATGTTTGCCGCACCATGGATGGAAGCGGAAAAGCTGGCCGGAAACCTGAACCGTCTGAACGTACCGGGGGTCATCTTCAGACCGATGTACCTGAAGCCGTTCTATAGCGTAGGCAAAGGCGAGTTGCTGCAAGGTGTGCAAGTGCACATCATGGATTTCGGCAAAGCACCGTTGAGCGACCTGCAATTCCTGGTCATGCAGGAAGTCGCCGCCCTCTATCCTGACCGTGCCGTGTTTGACCATGCCGACAAGGGACGTTTCAACATGTTCGACAAAGTAAGCGGTTCGCGGCAGATACGCGAGCGCTTCTCGAACGGAACCGTTGGGAGGACATACGCGACTACTGGTATAAAGATGCCGAAGACTTCCGTAAGCTGTCGAAAAAGTATTATTTATATAAATAAATTTACAGATAAATAAGGAAGGGAAAAGAGCCTGATACGGAGACTATTTCAGTCGTATACAGAACCACATTCAGTCGTATACTTAAATATATTCAGTATACGACTGAATGTACCCCCTCGTAAGACACGTTTACAGAGCACTTTGAAGCGAAGTGATGCAATAAAAAAAGTGAACATGAAAGAGCATAGTTACATGGCTTTCCTGCAGGAAGCAAAACAATTCATTCCGCAGGAAAGGATTTACACCGACGAACTTCGCCGGCTGGCTTGGGGTACGGATGCCGGTTTTTACCGACTGATTCCCCAGATTGTAATCCGTTCGAAAGACGAAGATGAAGTTTCACAACTGTTGAAACTGGCGAGCCGCCACGGGCTGCCCGTCACCTTCCGAGCGGCAGGGACCAGTTTGTCGGGCCAAGCCATTAGTGACTCCATCCTCATCGTAGCCGGTAAGAATTGGGAAAAATACAGCATATCCACCGACTACAAACAGATAACCCTCCAACCGGGCATCATCGGACAACGTGTGAACGAACTGTTGGCTCCCTACGGCCGTAAGTTTGCACCGGACCCCGCCTCGGTGAAAAGCGCCATGGTAGGCGGTATTGTCATGAACAATGCTTCCGGCATGAACTGCGGTACGCACGCCAATAGCGACAAGGTGCTTGTTTCCGCCCGTATCATCCTAATGGACGGTACCCTGCTGGATACCGGAAATCCCGTCAGCCGCGCCTCCTTCGAAGTGAGTCACCGTGACTTCATTCGCCGCATCTGCGAACTGCGCGATGAAATACGTACCAACGAAAAACTGGCCGAACGCATCCGTTACAAATATTCCATCAAAAATGTAACCGGGCTCAATCTGCTACCCTTCGTCCGTTTCGACGACCCATTCGAAATCATTGCCCACCTCATGGTAGGTTCCGAAGGTACACTGGCGTTCCTTTCGGAAGTGACGATGAAGACTGAATATGATTATCCCTACAAGGCCAGCGCTATGCTCTACTTCAAGACCATCAAAGAAGCGAGCCGCGCTGTGGTAGCCATGAAGAAGCTGGTCGACGAAACCGGCGAATGGACAGTAAAAGGGGCTGAAATGCTAGACTATAAGAGCCTTTCTTCCGTCAACGACCCCGTATTCCTAAAATACAAAGGCGAAGTTGCCTCCTCTGCCCTCCCCGGCGTGGAGCCCGGCGACGAAACCGGGTTGACAGCAGTGCTGACCGAAACCAAAGCCCGTACCCCGGAAGAACTGCAACAGAACATATCTGCCATTGAAGCTTGCCTGCAAGCCTTCACCACCTATATTCCGGTACGCTTCACCGACCGTCCGGAGGAATATTCCAAATACTGGGCCATCCGTTCCGGCATCTTCCCCTCTGTGGGAGGTACGCGCCAGCCGGGAACCACTTGCCTCATCGAAGACATCGCCTTCCACATTGAAGACCTTCCGGAGCAACGGCAGAACTGCAACAGCTCATAGCCCGCCACGGATATAATGACGCCTGCATCTACGGCCATGCTCTCGAAGGCAACTACCACTTCATCATCAACCAGTCCTTCAGTACCCAAGCGGAAGTGAAACGCTACGAAGACTTGATGAATGACATCAAGACCTTGGTAGTAGATAAATATGACGGTTCCCTAAAAGCCGAGCATGGCACGGGCCGGAATATGGCTCCCTTTGTCCGCCATGAATGGGGAGATGACGCTACAAAGCCATGAAAGCCGTCAAAGAGCTGTTTGACCCACAAGGATTGCTAAACCCCGGTGTCATTTTCAATGATGACCCGCAATGCCATATCAAGAACTTCAAGCCGCTGCCTTTATTAGTGATGAGTGACAAGAGACAAGCTACGTCACTCGTAGCTGACAAATGCATCGAGTGCGGTTTCTGCGAAGTCAACTGTCTCTCCTGCGGCTTTACCCTTTCCTCGCGCCAGCGTATCGTGTTGCAGCGCGAAATATCCCGGCTGAAACAAAGCGGTGAGGACCCGACACGCCTTGCACTGCTCGAAAAACAATACCGCTATCCCGGCAACCAGACTTGTGCCGGAGACGGCCTCTGCTCCATGTCGTGCCCGATGGGTATCAATACGGGCGACCTTACCCATATAATCCGCCAGGAAGCATTACCCAAAGGCAGTCTGGGATACAAAGCCGGAGACTTTGTCGCCAATCATTTCGCTGGTGTCAAGAGTGCACTGCGTCCCGTATTGTCCTTAGCCAACTTCGGACATTCACTATTAGGGACAAAGGCGATGAGCGGCATTACCAAGGGGCTGCACAATGCATTAGGCATACCTCTATGGACGCCGGCTATGCCGAAAAGTTATCAGTTACAAGCTACGGAGTTACAAGCTACAAGCACTATGCAGCATAATAGCGCAGCACTTGTAGCTCGTAGCTCTGTAACTCGTAACTACAAAGTCGTCTACTTCCCCAGCTGCATCAACCAGACTATGGGTCTGGCAAAGAAGTCTCCCGTAGAGCAGCCATTGGTAAATAAAATGGTGTCCTTGTTGCAAAAAGCCGGTTACGAAATCATCTTCCGAAAGATATGGACAAGCTTTGCTGTGGCACCATTTGGGAAAGTAAAGGGATGCTGGACATTGCCGATCGCAAGACAGCCGAACTGGAGGCCGCACTTTGGAAGCCAGCGAACAAGGCAAATACCCCGTCCTCTGTGACCAAAGCCCTTGTCTGCACCGCATGCGCGAATGTATCAAGAAGATGAAACTGTATGAACCTGCAGAATTCATCTATACATTCTTACGTGAGAAGCTGATTTTCACACCTATTAACCGCCCCGTAGCAATCCACATCACCTGCTCCATGCGGAAAATGGGACTGGCAGATACCATTATAGCCCTTGCACGCCTTTGCTCCAGTAAAGTCATCGTGCCGGAAGAAGTAGGTTGCTGCGGTTTTGCCGGAGACCGGGGATTCACCTATCCTGAGCTGAACTCGTACGCCCTACGCAAACTCCGCCCGCAAATAGAAGCGTCCGGAGTGAATATAGCTACTCTAACAGCCGTACTTGTGAAATCGGATTGACAACAAACTCAGGTATCCCCTATGTATCCATTGCCTATCTGGTAGACGAATGTACAAAGGCAGCTGATAATTAGGATTGATAATTAACTTAACACACAAATATTACAATGAACAGTACAAAAGTAAGTAAACGCATCCTTGCACTCGACATTCTCCGTGGTGTCACCATCGCAGGTATGATTATGGTAAACAACCCCGGTTCGTGGGGACATATCTATGCCCCCTTGCGGCATGCAGAGTGGAACGGTCTGACCCCCACCGACCTCGTCTTTCCCTTCTTCATGTTTATCATGGGAATTTCCACATACATTTCCCTGAAGAAATACAACTTCGAGTTCAGCCACGCCGCCGGCATGAAGATACTGAAACGCACCATCGTCATTTTCCTTATAGGCATGGCTATCGGCTGGTTCTCGCGTTTCTGCTATTACTGGGCCTCCGCTCCGGACGACCTCAGTTTCGGAGAGAAGCTATGGGCTTCCGTCTGGACATTCGACCGTATCCGTATTCTGGGTGTCATGCAACGGCTGGCCCTTTGCTACGGAGCAGCCTCCATCATTGCACTAACCATGAAGCATAAACATATACCTTATCTGATAGCCGGCCTATTGACAGGCTACTTCATACTGTTGATGTGCGGCAACGGTTTCGCCTATAATGAAACAAACATTCTTTCCGTGGTAGACCGTGCCATCCTGACCCCTGCACACATGTACAAGGATAACGGCATAGATCCCGAAGGTTTGTTAAGCACCATTCCTGCCATTGCACATGTGTTGCTGGGCTTCTGTGTAGGGCGGCTGATGCTGGATGGCAACAAGTCGGAAGACCGTGCCTCATTTCTCAATTCGCAGCTTATCACACTGTTTCTGGTAGGTGTTATCCTTACTTTCTCTGGTTTCCTGCTAAGCTACGGCTGCCCCATCAACAAGAAAATATGGTCTCCTACCTACGTACTCGTCACTTGCGGACTGGCATCCAGTTTTCTGGCATTGCTTATCTGGATTATTGATGTGAAAGGCTATAAGAAGTGGAGCATGTTTTTCGAGGCATTCGGTGTGAATCCGCTGTTCATGTATGTATTGGGCGGCGTACTTAGCATACTTTTCGGTAGCATCAGCTTCCCGTGGGGAGACGGCAGCATCAGTATACACGGATTCTTATACAATATAGTCCTCATGCCCGTTTTCGGTGAAACCGCCGGTTCCCTTGCCTTTGCCCTGCTGTTTATCGCCATTAACTGGTGTATCGGCTACCAGTTGTACAAACGAAAAATATATATCAAGATATGAGAATAAGGATGAAGGATGAAGATTAATGATACCACCTTTATTATATGCAACACCCTAATCCTTAATCCATCATCCTAATCCTTAATCCTTAAAACTATTTATATGATTCTAATAGCAGACAGTGGCTCTACAAAAACCGATTGGTGTGTTGTAGAGAATGGAGTACTTCTCCAACAGATATTCACGAAAGGTACGAACCCTTTCTTTCAGTCGGAAGAGGAGATCAGTAATGAAATAGCAACAGCGCTATTACCTCAGCTGAAGACAAGTGAGCTGGATGCCGTATACTTTTATGGTGCAGGATGCGGATTTCCCGACAAGATAAGTATGGTGCACCGTGCCATAACCAAACACCTCAGTGTGAAAAATGAAGTGGAAGTCAATACCGATATGCTGGCTGCCGCACGTGGCCTCTGCGGACATGACTCAGGCATTGCCTGCATCATGGGGACCGGCTCCAACTCATGTTATTATGACGGAAAAAGCATTGTCACCAATGTATCTCCTCTGGGATTCATCTTGGGAGACGAAGGCAGCGGAGCCTGCTTGGGCAAACTGTTGGTAGGCGATATCTTGAAAAATCAGATGACACCCGAGCTGAAAGAGAAATTCCTCAAACAATTCGACCTGACACCTGCTGATATCATCGACCGTGTCTACCGTAAACCTTTCCCCAACCGTTTCCTGGCAAGCTTGTCACCATTCTTGCACAGAATCTGGGTGAACCTTGTGTACGCGCTCTGGTACTGAACAGCTTTAAGGCATTCCTTAAACGCAATGTCATGCAATATGAAGACTATCAGCATCAAAAAGTACATTTCATCGGTTCCGTAGCCTTCTATTACAAGGAAGTTCTGGCAGAAGCTGCCAAAGAAATGGGTATCCAACTGGGTGCAATCATCAAGAGCCCCATGGAAGGACTCATCAAATATCACAACTGAAAGTGACAAATCGTAAATAGTAAATAGTAAATCGTCAAATAGTAAATAGCCTTATGTTCGTAAAAATCTCAGAGCAACCATCGCTCTACAATGACTTGGAAAAGAAATCAGTCCGTGAAATTCTGGAAGACATCAATACCGAAGACCAGAAAGTGGCGCTTGCCGTACAGAGGGCAATCCCTCAAATAGAAAAGTTGGTAACCCAGATTGTGCCCCGCATGAAACAAGGCGGACGCATCTTCTACATGGGTGCGGGTACCAGTGGACGTCTGGGCGTACTCGACGCTTCGGAAATTCCACCGACTTTCGGTATGCCCCCCACGCTGGTTATCGGCTTGATTGCCGGTGGTGACACTGCATTGAGAAATCCGGTAGAGAATGCCGAAGATGACATTCACCGCGGTTGGGAAGAGTTGACGGAACGCAATATTACAGATAAGGATACGGTCATCGGTATTGCTGCATCCGGTACCACCCCCTACGTGATTGGTGCCATGCACGAGGCACGCGAACACGGCATACTGACCGGCTGTATCACCAGCAACCCGGACTCTCCAATGGCAGCAGAGGCAGATGTAGCCATCGAAATGATTGTAGGGCCTGAATATGTGACGGGAAGCTCACGCATGAAATCGGGAACAGGACAGAAAATGATACTGAATATGATTACTACTTCCGTCATGATACAGTTGGGACGCGTGAAAGGCAACAAAATGGTGAATATGCAGCTCAGTAACAAAAAGCTTGTGGACCGTGGTACCCGTATGATTGTAGAGGAACTCGGACTGGACTATGGCAAAGCCAAGGCGCTGCTGTTGATGCACGGTTCGGTGAAAAAGGCAGTGGATGCGTACCGGATTTAGCTATTACTCACTCTTAAATTCCTTTATTATGAAAGCAATATATTTTTTTCTCTTTTCTCTTTGTCTGCAAGCTGCCACCGCGCAACCCTTGCAACGCGTAGCCCCTGAACAAGTGGGAATGGACTCACGCAAGTTGATGTATGCTGACGAAGCGATTGAAACAGCCATCTCCAACAAGGATATTCCCGGTGCCGTACTTGCTGTAGTACGTAACGGCAAGATGGCCTATCTGAAAGCTTACGGCAACAAGCGTATTTATCCCAATGTGGAGCCTATGACTGCCAATACTATCTTTGATATGGCATCTTGCAGCAAATCCATGTCGACCGCCGTATGTACGATGATACTGGCAGAACGCGGCAAGCTCCGTATGCTGGACCCCGTCAGCCTCTACATACCCCATTTCAAGAATTGGGAAAGCGAAGACGGCAAAGAGAAAAAGGTAATCCGCATTGCCGATTTGATGACACACACTTCCGGTCTTCCTCCCTATGCACCGGTAGCCGAGCTAGAAAAGCAGTACGGTTCTCCCAATCCTGATGGCTTATGGAATATATTGCTACTTGTAAACGCGACTTCAAGCCGCAGACTGATTTTCAATACAGTTGCCTCAACTTCATCACTTTGCAGCACATTATCGAGACTATAAGCGGACAGAGCCTGCGTGACTTTGCACGTGAAAACCTATTTGATGTACTCGGCATGGAGCATACCGACTATCTGCCTTGCCAACGTGATAAGGATGGTAACTGGATTACGATAGTTGACAAAGGAACGAGAAAACAAGGACACAAGGAAAACAACGTAGCCAATTCTCAATTTTCAATTCGCAATTCTCAATTGAATAACATTGCCCCCACTGAAAAGCAACCTAATGGACAAGTTCTCTGCGGACAAGTTCATGACCCGCTGGCACGTGTCATGAACGGAGGTATCAGCGGTAATGCAGGAGTATTCTCTTGTGCTGATGATATTGCCATACTCTGCGCAGCCCTGCAAAACGGAGGTGAATGGAACGGACGCCGCATCCTGAGTCCGCTGGGTGTAAAAGCCATGCGTACTGTGCCACGCACTACCGCCAGTCTGGGACGCACTCTCGGTTGGGATAATTTTACAGCCTATGCCTCCAACAATGGAGATTTGTTTGGTCCTAATACCTATGGGCATACCGGCTACACGGGTACCTCCATCATTATCGATCCGGACAATGACACTTCCGTCATACTCCTTATCAACGCCGTACATCCGGAAGACGGACACAGCGTAGTTCGCCTGCGTTCATTGGTTGCCAACGCTGTGGCGGCTTCCATCTACCCCATTCCGCGTATTTATACAGACCATTACTACAAACGTTTCCTACAGTTTATGGATGAGCCTGCCATTACAAGCAAGGACATCGTCATGCTTGGCAATAGCCTGACTGAAGGTGGCGGTGACTGGTCTGCCCGTCTTGGTAAGAAGAATGTACGTAATCGCGGCATCATCGGTGATGAAGTGATGGGTATCTATGACCGCCTGCATCAGATACTTCCCGGACATCCCGCCAAGCTGTTCCTGCTTATCGGAGTCAATGACATTTCCCATGACTTGGCACCAGACAGTATTGTAGACATGATTCGCATGACGGTGGAACGCATCCGGAAAGAATCTCCCGACACAAAACTCTACCTACAAAGCCTACTCCCTTTCAATGAAAGTTTCGGCCGATACAAAAAACTGACTGGAAAGACAGATATGGTTCCTGAAATCAACTCCCGTCTGGAGCGTTTGCCAAAGAGGAAGGCATTGCCTATATCAATCTTTTTCCACTATTTACAGAGAAGGGAACAAATGTACTACGCAGTGAGTTGACCGGCGACGGACTGCATTTGAATGAGGATGGATACAAAATCTGGGTAAAGGCCATTAAGAAGAAAATATAAAACGAACCAGTCTCCGAACGTCTGCCACACTACCAACAGGCTAAAGAAGACATCTCTCCATTAACTAGATTCCCCCTGCCATAGACATCTATAGCAGGGGGAATTCTTATATTCGGGGCGTTTCGGCACACACCCTCTTTTATCTCATTCGGCAAAGCTAACCAGTTGCAAGTCAAACGTCAACAGAGAGCCTCCGGGGATTGTATTTGTAGAATAAGGAGCAGTATAATCATTTATACCATATCCGCTTTGATAAGGGATATACAACATCCACCGCTCACCCATCCGCATAAGCTGCAAGGCAGCTGCCCAACCGGCAACGACACCCGAAACTTCAAAATCCACGAATGAATCAAAAACCGTAAGGTTCTTTTACCGGAGGAATAGGTATATCGCGGTCAATAGCACTATAACCGTCAAAGCAACCGTCGAATTCTTCGCCATTCACATAAGTCCCATAATAATAAGCATTCACCTTTGAATGATAACCCGTATACAACGGGCGTTCACCCGTCTCATTCTTCACAAGCTTCTTGCAATAGACATACTGAGCACCTTCAGAAGTGCTTGCAGTCGTCTGTATGGCATACAGTTTCCCGAGTTCCATAGCATCGGCCTGCTCTGCTGTGGCGACATAATTCTCGCCAGTCAGCCTTTTTATCGAGTCAACAAAAGCCTCGCCGCGTTCTCTCCAATTATCATACTTTCCAGCCTCTTCCACTTCTTCACAAGAGATAAAAGCACCCACCAGCAACAGCAAGAAAGGCAAAAACAAAAGGGACTTTTTCATTTACTATTTTACTATTTTACTATTTACTATTTCAGTTTGTTCACGCACCGGTCTATTCCATAACCGCTTTATTGCAAGGTTTTCAGCAACGATGTGATGCTTACACGGTCTGCAATAATATTATTCAGTTCAGAGATAGCCACGCGCTCTTGCTGCATGGTGTCACGATTACGCAGTGTCACACAGTTATCTTCCAAAGTCTGATGATCCACGGTGACACAGTACGGAGTACCAATGGCATCCTGGCGGCGGTAACGCTTACCAATAGAATCTTTCTCATCATACTGACAATGGAAGTGGAACTTCAGATTGTCAATGATTTCGCGCGCTTTTTCGGGCAGACCATCTTTCTTTACCAACGGCATTACGGCCAGTTTCACCGGTGCCAGTGCAGCAGGCAACTTCAAGACAACACGGGATTCACCGCTATCCAACGTCTCTTCACAGTAGGAAGCCGACATGATGCTAAGGAACATGCGGTCTACACCGATACTAGTCTCGATGACATACGGGGTATAGCTTTCGTTGGTTTCCGGATCGAAATACTTGATGTTCTTGCCGGAGAACTTCTCATGCTGGGACAAGTCGAAATTTGTACGGCTGTGAATACCCTCTACTTCCTTGAAACCGAAAGGCATCAAGAACTCAATGTCTGTAGCAGCATTAGCGTAGTGGGCCAGTTTGTCGTGGTCGTGATAACGGTAATGGTCATCACCGAAGCCCAGCGCCTTGTGCCATTTCAGGCGAGTAGCTTCCAACTCTTGAACCAGTCAAGCTCTGTACCCGGCTTCACAAAGAACTGCATTTCCATCTGCTCGAACTCGCGCATACGGAAGATGAACTGGCGGGCTACAATTTCGTTACGGAAAGCCTTACCAATCTGGGCGATACCGAAAGGAATCTTCATGCGACCGGTTTTCTGTACATTAAGGTAATTTACGAAGATACCTTGTGCCGTTTCCGGGCGAAGGTATATCTTCATGGCACCATCGGCGGTAGAGCCATTTCAGTTGAGAACATCAGATTGAACTGGCGTACCTCTGTCCAGTTCTTTGTGCCACTGATAGGGCAAACGATTTCTTCGTCAAGGATAATCTGACGGAGTTCGTCCAGATTATTATCGTTCAAAGCCTTGGAAAAACGTTCATGCAAGGCATCACGTTTGGCCTGGTGTTCCAGCACACGACCGTTGGTACTGCGGAACTGAGCCTCATCGAAAGCCTCACCAAAACGCTTGGCAGCTTTGGCCACTTCTTTGTTTATCTTGTCATCGTACTTAGCAAGCTGGTCCTCTATCAACACATCGGCACGATAACGTTTCTTGGAATCGCGGTTGTCAATCAAAGGGTCATTGAAAGCATCTACGTGTCCGCTGGCTTTCCAGATGGTGGGGTGCATAAAGATTGCTGAGTCGATACCGACAATATTTTCGTGCAGCAGCACCATACTCTGCCACCAGTATTGCTTGATGTTATTTTTCAGTTCCACACCCATCTGACCATAGTCATACACAGCTCCCAGTCCATCATAAATCTCGCTGGAAGGGAACACAAAACCATATTCCTTACAGTGTGATACGAGTTTCTTAAAAACGTCTTCTTGTGCCATTTTCTGTTGTATCTAAATTAATTTGAATCTTATTTTCAGCTAAAAAGCGCCACAAAGATAGGGATTTATATCGTAAGTAGGACACGGAGGGTATTAATTTATCTTATTACCAAATAAAAGAAGAAGCTACCTCATAACTCCGAGGCAGCTTCTTTCCCAATTTTACCCAATTACAATTAATTTACCTAAGCACTACAAATCAACCTAATCACAACCAAGAATAATATTATACTCACCTTCAGCGTTTTATCGTATTAACAGTCTCTTGTGGTTTCAATATGTTCATTTGTTTTTCCACAACTGATACCACATCAACATCAAGTACAGCCTTAATATCCTTGGAAGAGGTTCCAATCAAAAACTTATAATTTCCAGCATCCACTACCCATGAAGAAGAAGCTTCATCATAAGAAGCCAAATCCGTAGTGTTCAGTTTCAAAGTGGCAGTAACAGTCTCACCTGGCCTCAATTCCTTTAGTTTTGGTAAAAGCTTTAAGTTCTTTTTCCGGTTTGTTCATCTGAAACCTATTGGGAGCGGAGACATAAAGCTGAACAACCTCTTTCCCTGCAAACTTACCAACATTCTTCACATCAATAGAAACAGAATATATACCATTATCAACTTTGACAGACGGATTGACATACTCGAATGTTGTATACGAAAGACCATAGCCGAAAGGATAAGACACTTGCTTTCCGAAACATATCGAAATAGCGATAACCGACAAAAATATCTTCTTCATAATCCGTATAGTCTACATTCTTCACTGAAGAGCTTTTGTCCTCCTTATTCCTCACATCTGTATTAGCCCTAGCATCCATAGGAAAATTGGTCGAAGAAGCAACGTCCATCAACTTGTTCGGGAAAGTCATTGTCAACTTACCCGATGGAGATACCTTACCGCTCAACACATCCGTCACACTATTTCCACCCTCCTGTCCTGCCTGCCAAGCCAGCAAAATAGCATCCGGTAGTTTTTTCCAAGAAGCTGTTTCGATTACACCTCCGATATTCAATACCACCACCACTTTCTTCCCAGCAGCATGGAAAGCTTGGCTGACGGACTTCAGCAGTTGCAATTCTTCCTCACTCAGTTCAAAATCACTGACATTACGGTCTACAAATTCACCGGAAGTACGTCCCAGCGTAACCAATGCAACATCCGCTTTAGCAACTTGTTCTGACAACACCTTTGTAGTAGGGATAAGTTCTGTCGGGCGAGGTACCGGCATAAATCTGGAGAAAGGCTGAGACGAGTCAGGAGTATTTTTCTTATTCTCGGCCTCAATATACTGTTCATAATCGGCCTTCAATGCTTCATCTATCTGGTATCCAGCATTCTTCAAACCATCCAATAATGAGACTGTATAGGCACGATTCACATTACCTGAGCCGGTACCTCCTGCTATGAAATCATAGGAAGTACACCCGAAAAGAGCTATATTTCTGACCTTCCTTTCAAATGGCAAGGTTTCGTTATTATTCTTCAACAAAACCATTCCTTCAGTCGCTGACTGGCGGGTAACTGCTGCGTGCGCCTTCAAATCAGGTTTATTGGAATATTTGTATTCTTTAAAATGAGGAGTTTGGAGAATAAGTTCAAGAACACGCTTCACATTACGATTCAGTATGGATTCATCCAATTTTCCGGATTTCACCCCTTCGATAATCATATCATACTGGTTAGCCCTTCCCGGTTGGAGCATATCATTACCTGCTATCATCTGAGCCACGGCATCCTTCCCTCCAAACCAGTCAGTTACCACCATACCCTCGAAATTCCACTCATCACGCAATAAAGTGGACAGCAAGTCTGTATTCTCAGAAGCATAGGTGCCATTAATATGATTGTAAGAGACATTACTGTCCATGGTGCCGATTCCTTCACTGCAATTTCGAACCCCTTCAAATAGATTTCCCGTAAGGCACGAGGAGTGATACGAGCATCATTAGCATTCCGATTGGTTTCCTGGTTGTTAACAGCAAAATGTTTGATGGAAGTTCCCACTCCGTTGCTCTGTATCCCTCTAACATATGCAGCAGCTATCTTGCCAGACACCAACGGGTCTTCGGAATAATATTCAAAATTACGCCCGCACAAAGGATTCCGATGGATATTCAAAGCAGGAGCCAGTAAAACATCCGCACCATATTCCAACACTTCATTACCAATTGATTTTCCAACTTCCTCTACCAAATCCTGATTCCAAGTAGAAGCAAGTAACGTACCGATAGGAAAATGTGTACAATAATAAGTAGCAGAATCCCCTTCGCGGATAGGATCTATACGTAAACCAGCAGGTCCATCAGCCAACACAATGGCAGGAATTCCCAAACGGGGTATCGGATAAGTAGTACCTGCTGCACCGGGAACCAACTTCTTTGTAGTGCCAATCACCGTACTGTCACCCGAAGTACCCACCATTCCGGTACCGATAACCAAATGTGCCTTTTCTTCCAAAGTCATGGCACCAATAACATCCTCAACAGAATCTTTACCCAATTGAGGAGCCGCAGGGCCACAAGCGCTCAACACGCCTGCAGCCAACAGCAAATAAAACAGTTGTTTTTTCATAGCCTAGTCAGATTTATTTAAACAACTTGGGAGCAAATACAGAGAGATAAATACGCCAGCAGGTCCATACATGTCCACCAGGAGTTTCCATAAACTCATATTTATATCCTTTTTATCCAAATCAGCGCGATAAGCTGCATTGTTTCTATAAAGAAAATCGTCTTTACCGATACCCAACCAGTAAAGTTTGGGAGCCTTATCAAACTGAACAGCTAACTTTTTATCCATATCCTGATAAACCGGACTATTTTTCTGACCTGCACTCTGGACATTAAGGGCCGCAGAGAATAAACCTACATAGTCGAACATATCAGGATAGTTCAAAGAAATATTGGCAGAATGAAAACCACCCATTGAAAGCCCCGCAATAGCACGATGAGCTTTGTCCGCTTGTACACGATAATTACTTTCTACAAACGTGATAATCTCAGGGAAATAGGCTTCAAAAGCACCGTCCATGGTTCCATTCTTCATATGGTAAGGTTTATAGTATCCCAGACTACTCTCACCAGGTGCAGCCTCCATGGCAGCATGCCCATTGGGCATCACAACAATCATCGGTTCAGCCTTGCCTTGTGCAATCAAATTATCGAGAATCTGTGCAGCACGTCCAAAAGTTGTCCACTCATCTTCATCCCCTCCCATACCATGCAATAAATAGAGTACCGGATACTTCCTATCACCGGATTGTTCATAACCTGCCGGCGTGTAGATATTGATACGGCGATCCATTTTCATACCATCAGAGTGATACCAACGATGGGCCAATGTTCCATGAGGAACTTTATTTACCTTATATAAATCTGCCTTACCATTCCCTACAATAAACACATTGCTTGTGGTAGCAAAGTCACGATAGACATAAACATTGTTAGGGTCTATAGTCGGCACACCATCTACCATGAATTCATAGCTATAAAGTTCTGAATCCAACGGCTTGGTAGTATAGGTCCAAATTCCTTCTGAATTCTTTGTCATGTCTATCAAACCTGCTCCCACCATACCTCCAATGTGTTGTCCCTCCGCCTTTTCGGCAAAGTCACCGGCAATCTGCACCTTTTGGGCATCAGGAGCCTTAAAGTTAAAAGTCACTGTGTTATCTTTGTTCACAATTGCAGACTCGAGGTCTTGCGCTACAAACAAATTCTGCTGGGCAGACATTTGCAGTCCACAGGCTGCCATAAATGCGGCCAATATAATCTTTTTCATTTCAGTTCTTCAATTTAAAGTTTGTTGATTCTAGTTTATTCTATCACTGTAATAATTAGGCGGTGATAACGGTTCATTTGTGGTTCACCATCATCTGTAGCCTCCAGAATCAAGTGAATGGTATCGCCCGGTTTGGCATCAGTCGGAACAGTAAAAGTAGTATTTGCAGAAGTAGAATCATCCACTGCCACTTTACCTCGATATGTACTGGCTGACATATATTGCCACCATTTAATGGCAAGTACATTCTTGTCCGGATCGGTTACTGTATATTTAAGTTTCAGCTTTTCACCCGGTTTGGCATTCATGGCAAGTGCACCTTTTATCACCGGTTCATGATTTGCATCGGTATAGCTTGGAGTAACTGACCATTTAAAACGGGCAGCCAATCCATTCATTACCGGAGCCGTAAAATCGGGTAAAGGATAGTGCTCAGCTCTATACTTCATCTGTTCCATACGAGGAAGATTCTTCACTGAATCGGGAAGAAGAGTCCTTCCACCGCACCAGCCACCATAAGTAGGATTCTCGTGACCACGCAGACCATTACCGATCAAATTCAGAAAACAGTAAGTGTCACCCTCAGCCAGATAAGCCCCTTTCGGCTGAACTCCAGTCCAAACTACATAGCCTTGCTCCTTCAGTTCATCAACTGTATAGCCCGACAAGCCGAAGAAATCGAACTTATCATCTTTCACCATCTGTTTTCCATCCCCCCAGACACGATACATTTCACCGAAAGGCCCTTTACTACGGATATTCTCCTGCATCCATTCCGGAGAATAGAAAACCTGGTTTTCTTTGGAAGCCCTCAACTGGGCATTATAAGCCAGCCCGACTGTCATGCCGCCCATCTCCATTTGTCTAAGTTCCGGCCAGAAAGGTCGGATATACCGTGCATACGTATCATCCTGATCACCCGAAAGGGAAAGAACCACTTTTTTTATTATCTTTTCCCGAATGCCTTTCCAGGCATCAGTATGCTCATAAATATCCTGAATGGACTTCAAAGCACGAGCTATGGTGCTGGCACCTCCCCAAGCATTGATAAATACCGGATCTGTACAATCATCAAGCAGTACGGCTTTAATCAGCTCCGATCCCGGAGTATCCTTGGAAATATCACCATCGAACTCTATATTACCGATGCGTATTTTGGATTTCAGATATTCGGGAGTCGGATAAGAAGGATCATGTACCCTCAGATTGGGATATACCTCCTCATAAGCTTCCACAGCATCGTCAATGAAACGTTCTTCCGGATCCCAACGCCAACTTTTCATAGGCCCGTAGTCTATACCATTACGAGAATATTCCCGTCCAGGTACATACCACTTAGTACCGTGCCCGTCACCTTTCCAATGAAACTGACTGCTGGCATAAATCAAACCTTCCACGCGGAAATCCGTACTGAAAAGTAAGAAACGTATCAAAGAGTTCAGGTCATCAAGTTCCGGATCACAAGTAATGATGACACGCGGTTTTGACGATTTTTCACCGGGCGTCTGCTGTCCGCTCATGCAAACCGGCATCACAGCCATAAGGCTGATAGGAATAAGCATTTTAATTTATTCATAAACTAAGTTTTATTGATTAATTACCAACCCGGGTTCTGGGTCATATTCTTATTGACATTCATTTCAGTGGCAGGGAACGGAAGCAGTTCATGCTTACCACTCTTGAAGCCGGCAGAAGCATTTTTCTGCTCATCCCAGCTTACACGGCCGTCTTTGTAAAGAGCCGGTCTTTCCTGCCCTCTCTTGGCAAGTACCGTAGCAGCATCACCCCACCGAATCAAATCCTGGTAACGGCAGCCTTCCATCCAAAGCTCCAGACGCTTCTCCTTCTTGATATCATCCATAGAAACGCTGCCCAATGCAGGCAACTGGGCACGGTCACGCACTCTATTTACATAGTCGACAGCTTTACCTGCATTTCCAGACTGGAGACTCGCCTCAGCAGCAAGTAACAAGACCTCAGCATACCGCATAGCACGAGTATTGTTAGGGCAACGCAACCAATAATAATTAATGACATCGGCTTCATAAACACGGTATTTCCAACTAAAGTAACCGGCATTGTCAGGCATATATGCAATGGCATCACTCAAAGATATACCGGTGCTTTCCATCTGCTGGTATGTCTTTATGGAAGCATTCAAGCGATACGTATCTCCCATCTCAACAAATGCATCATAGCTTTCCTTGGTCGGATTAAAAAATCCCCAACCTCCGTGAGAATAGATTTGAGTAGGCTCATTAAATGCAAGCATATCTCCGCGCCAATGTACATATACCCAAATCATGTTACTCATAATACCAGTAGCATTATTGGCATCGTAGACATAGTTACTTTCAAATAAGCTTTCGCAATTTGCCTCTCCTTTAGTAGTCTGAATATTTTCATAATCATTGTAAAGGTCGTACTTTCCGCTATTAATCACCTCATCCAAGGCAGCGGCGGCAGCACCATAATTCTTCTGGAATACATATGCCTTACCTAACAGAGCTTGTGCAAATTGTTTGGTGATGCGATAGGTAAAGTCATCCAAACTTGTCTTTTCCTCCAGATCGCCACTGTTGACAGCCTCAGTAAGGTCTTGGTTCACCAATGCCCATAGCGCCTCAGTATCACCATTGGCCTGGGAATATTCATTTGGCGTTAACGGATGATCCACCAATGGCGGAGTCCCCCAAAGACTAATTAATTCGATGTAGGACATCGCGCGGAAAACCTTTGCCTCTGCACGTGCACGAAGTTTAATTGCAGAATCATCCCCTACATACTGCAAAACAATATTGGCGGCATAAATTACCTTATAAAGATTCGTATACAACGTTTTAATATGAGAAAAATCAGAGTCGAATGTATAAGTCGACAGCAATTGCGCACTAGCAGCCGTCCAACTCTCCCCTGCCGAATAGCAATCATCCGAAAGAAGATTCTTCAGCCAGAATGCAGGTGCATAAGTATCCTTCCAATTACTATAGCAGGCTATAATGGCTTCTTCCGCATCAGCATCCGTTTTATAGAAACTTTCGAAAGTGCTTACTCCATGCTGCGAGATATCCAGATTGTCCACACAAGAGGAAAAGAAAGTGCAACTGGCAAGCAACAAACTTGATAAAATATATTTTGCTTTCATATTTCGTATTGAATTAAAGATTAAAATGCTACATTAAGACCGAACACGACTTTCTTGCTGGACGGATAAGACCCCATATCCAACCCCATTGCACTACCTGTACTTGTAAATTCAGGATCAAATCCAGGATACTTGGTAAATGTAAAGAAGTCGTCTAAAGAACAATACAAACGAAGGTTACTCAAACCAATCTGCTTCAACAAATTCTTTGGTAAATTATAACCCAACTGTATCTGCTTGATTTTAAAGTAAGAACCGTCGAATACAAACTTGGAGCTTTTCAAGTACTTATCATAATTACTAGGATTGGAACGGGCATATTTTGCATTGTCTCCTGCAGTTGTCCAACGCCCATCGTAGAATTCCTTCAAGGTATTCGCTTTCATACGGGAAGTACGGTTATAACCGGCAAACACATCATTGCCATGAGAACCGGAACCAAATATCGTCAAATCGAAACCTTTCCATGCAGCAGTCAAAGTAATACCATAAGTAAAGTCGGGAATGGCTGAACCTATTTCCGTTTGATCAGCATCTCCAATAATGCCATCGTCATTCATATCCTTGAATATCGGGTCACCCGTTTGTGAGTCAATGCCCGTACACTCATAACCACGCATGTACCAAATGGGGTGCCCTTCTTCAAAATAATTCATAACACCGATGCCTGCACTTGTCGTACTCTCAATGCGTTCCAAAGTTTCATGCAGATAAGTAACTTTATTCTTTAAAGTAGCAATATTTCCTTTTATGCTATAGTTGAAATCCTTAATATTATCACGCCATGAAAGTTCAAACTCAAATCCGCTGTTCTTGACATTTCCTGCATTCATAGGTGAAGTCGTGTTACCCACAATCAGCGAAGGAGTAATACCGGTTACAATTAAATCCTTAGTTTTTTTCTCATAATAGTCAAATCCGAAACTCAACCGGTCGTTCAGCATCCGAAGATCAATACCTAAATCGATTTGTTCGGAAGTTTCCCACTTCAAATCATAGTTGCCTGTTGCAGAGGGCAGTGAACCCGTTTCATAAGATACATCTCCGGACATTGGATAATTGATTTCAGACAGAATTGTAGCATCATACATATAGTCTGCCAAACCAGCAATACTACCATTCTGTCCCCAACTTGCACGTAATTTCAAATGAGAAATCGACTTGAGATTCTCCATAAACTTCTCATTGGAAAGCACCCAGCCAACAGATACAGCCGGAAAATAGCCCCAACGTTTCTGCAAAGGAAGAATAGACAAGTCGGCAGCATCCGCACGAAGAGTGAACTGAGCAAAATATTTACCCGCATAGTCATAAGAAGCCCGACCAAAGTAAGAAAGATTTGCATATCTCCTTTTCTCTCCACCACTTACCGTACGGGTAGCAGTACCAGTTTGGAACGCAAAATAGGCATAGTTGGGATCCAACTTGGTAATACCTAAATCAACCTTGTCACCAGAACGGCTACCATTGATTCCTCCTGTCACTCCAAAAGAGGTATTGGAAGAATAAGACATACCAAGCATCACGTTTACATTGTGCTTATCTGCAAATGTCTTAGTGTAGTTAGCAAAGTTTTCCCATTGCCAATACGTTGTATTAGAGCTTGTAGCATTTACCGATACATAATCTTGATAAAGATCAGAACAGGTAATGTTAGGCATAGTATAGCCATAGGAGTTGCTATAAGTATAGCGATATCCCAAACGTGAAGTGATGACAAGTTCTTTAATCGGAGTAAAATCCAGATAAGTGGAACCGCTGAACACAAAACCATCTCTTTTCGTTGTACCACGGTCACGCATAATATACGGATTGATATTATTGGAGTCACCATAAGGGGAAATAGAATAATAATCACCATTGGCATTCTGAAGCAAGGTATGCCCTTGGTTCATATAATTAATCATAGTGTCAGGCAGTTTATCCGGTGTATAGGTAACTGGAGTAAGAGGGTCAAGCTGAATGGCAGACAGCATCAAAGAACCGGTTGCTGAGCCTTCGCTTACAGACTGTACATGATAACGGGAAAATGAATTGTTTGTCGTGAACTTCAACCAATCCTTTACTTTATAATCTGCATTGACAGTACCGGTAATGCGGTCAAAAACATCCTTATTGCCAACAATGGGACCATTATTACTTAAATAAGAGAGTGAAGCGAATAATGTGCCATTATCATTGGCACCTTGAAAATTGACATTGTGACGCTGCATCATGGATGATTCAAATGTCTCTTCTACCAATCGGTATTTGTCTTTCCATCCCAATACCTATCTATTGTTTCTCTGGGAATAAGATTACCTTCAGTCATATAATTGACATATTCCTGAGCATTCAGAATATCAGGAGTACGACCTAAAGACTGAGAGGACAACTGGAAATCATAAGAAATACGACGAACTCCTTTTTTTGCCTTCCGGGTGGTAATCAAGACAACACCATTACCAGCCTGAGCACCATAGATAGCAGCAGAAGCAGCATCCTTCAACACCTCCATACTCTCAATATCATTCGGATCGAGGTTACTGATGTCTTTCGTACGCAAGCCATCGACTACATACAAAGGATCTGAACTGGCATTACTGCTATATCCACGGATACGAATGGCGGGATTCGAACCAGGAGCCGCAGATGCAGAAATAATTTGCACACCGGCTGTTTTACCCTGCAGGCCTGCTCAGCATTGGTTATGGTACGATTTTCAAAATCTTCTGCTTTTACGGAAGAAATCGCCCCTGTTACGGAACTTTTCTTCTGTACACCATATCCTACAACAACCACTTCATCCAAAGTCTTGCTATCTTCCTTCAGTATAATATTCATAGTACCTGCAACGGCTTTCTTTTCCTGGGTCACATACCCGATATACGAAAAGACAATAGTGGAACCCTCGCTCGCTGATAAGGCATAATTGCCATCCAAATCAGTTATAACACCATTTGTCGTTCCTTTTTCCAATACACTTACACCAATCATCGGTTCATTAAGCTCATCAGTAATTCTGCCAGATACATTTACTTGTTTCTGTGCAAAAACAGATGTCATACCTACCAAAAGGAACAGCACTAAGGCCATTAACCTTTTCTGTCTAATTTGTGTTACAATCGTTTTCATTTAATATTATTTTGGGTTAACAATGAATTTAAAATATCAGTTTGAAAGAGTAATCAGTACCAGCCCCACAACAAAGAGCACAAACATGGTTGCAATCATAGGTACAGTCCCCTTTGGAGCGCCTTTGAACTCCTTCCATACAAAGAATCCCCAAATCATGGCTACCACCGGTGCGGCATTGCTCAATGCATAGGCTATAGCCGGATTGGCAGAACCAGCTCCCATAAAGCTGACTACCATACCACTCATCCAAATAAAACCTCCCAACATACCAATCAGATGTGTACGGGTGTCACCTTTCAGATAATCCTTCATTGTCACCTTGTTTCCCTGAGCCGGATGACTCATAGCAAACGTATTAAAGACAGGAGTCGTGATAAGGACACCGGCAGCAAAACAAAATACACCGGTATAGGGAGTCAGTGTTCCCGTACCACCCGTTACATACTGAGGATCTAGTGATTTTACAACCAAGCCATAGAAGAACATAATGGCCAACCCCGCTACAATAGCCAATAAGATACCTTTTTTAGGAGTAGACGCCTGACTTGCCGACATTTTTCCATAAGCCTTGCCACAAATGCAGATGGCTATCACAATAACAGCTACTCCTATCCAAAGCAATGTCTGGTTTCCAGGGTATACTTCGCCGGCCAAAGATATCAGTAGATAATTAAAAATTATACCGCCTATCCAAGCTAAGCCTCCACCAATGGGAAAACCTATTGACATCCCGGCTACAGCAATGGCTGCTGTCAGAAAGATATTACCGAAATTCCATACAATACCGCCTAGGAGCGCATACTTCATACTATTCCAGTCCATTACTGCCAAATCCCCAAAGAAAGTACGGCCTTCACCTCCCAAGCTACCCAATGTCAGGGCACCTAACAGAGCTGTGAAAAATAAACCGAAAGTCAAATCCCAATAGAAAAGCTCAAAACTCCAGCTTTTCGATGTCACCATCTTCTGCGTATTCGCCCAAGAGCCCCAACAGAGGCAACAATAGACACAACACAGAATGGCTCCAATATAGTTGTCAACAAGTATCATAATTTATTTTCTGTTGTTTACCGTGTGTTTACCTATTTATTCATGCACATATAGATTCCACCCCAAATAACCCTCGATGGCCTCATTCAGAATATCCTTTACATCATTACGAACCATAGCCACATGATGTTCAAAACCATTCCTGCAAATATGTTTCATCAAAATCTGTAAGTTATCCACTTTGGTAACAGCTATACATCCATCCATTCCATACGGATCATCCGTGATTTCACCAGTACCAAATAAGCCTTGATAACGCCTTTAGTATCATCAGTGGAAATACGGAAGAATGTGAAATCACCTTTAGTCACTTTGCCATATACAGCACCGAATGTATTGACCTTACCTAGCGTACGTCCCAGAACGCCAAGTGTACCAAGCTTTAAGTCATTTCTGACAAACGATTTCGGGAAATTACCGCAATGAGTACACACACATTTATTCCGGTCTTCCGCAAAATTATTGTTCCAGTCAAGTAATGCCGATTGACCTTGCGCTGCCAATGTCAAAGCATACATGGATACAGCACCGGCAATATCAACCTCACAAGCGGCAGGTAGTAGTTTTTCACCCAGCATACTCATTGTCACACAAGCTGCACAACCATAGTTCTGTTCCAAAGAGTCCCAGCACTGCACAGCCACAGCATCAATCTGATTGGCTTCAATCCACCGTTCTACAGCCACGCCAAACTTTGCCTGAAGCACTAGCTTGTCATTGTATTCTTTAGGAACTACTGCGTAGCACTTAATCTCTTCAAGTTTCTTCAGCAGTTCCACATCTGTATCCTCAATCTTACGGGCAGCACCGAGTATTTCAGAAAGATCGACTGGAACGACTGTAATACCACTCTTCTGCAACAGTTTTTCACTGGCACGTACCGTCTGAAAACCGGCTGGACGGGCACCGATAGCACCGACACGTGCATGGCGCAAACCATTGACCACACGACAGATACCGGCGAACTTATTAATATCCTTAGCCAATAGTTCAGAGTATATAGAATAGGTATGCAGCGTGGTATCTGTAAAAGGAATATCATATTGATACAAATTATTGCAAACAGAAATTTTACCACAGAAAGCATCACGGCGGCTGTCCAAGTCCACCTTGTCATTCTCGTCGTCACAGGCTTGTACCAAAATGGGAACATTCAAATCAGCCACACTGATAGCATTGATTATTCCAATCTCAAAGCCAAAGTTGGGTAGAGATACTATAATGCCGTCAATACGGTCACGATTTTGACGGAACAGTTCGGCACATTTCAATCCGTCTTCACGGGTTTCAATACTGCTACTGCCAGTAGGAGTAGCATCTTCAGGTAAAATTACATAGTCATAGCCTTCGTCTGCAAGTGTTCTCAACAGCTGTTTGCGAACATCTTTGGCCAATTCTGAATTAAAATAAGCACGGGTGCCGATAATTATACCGAAGCACATTCTTTCCTTGTTTTTCATCGTAAATAGTTGGTGTTAAAATTATACTTAGAAGATATTTATCCGATTAATTGATTTACTGCTTTCAGCCAGCCTTCACACCATTTCTCCATCAGTGGTAAGTTGCCCTGCGGTTCTATTCGGTAGCGGCTCCGGCGTAATACGGCCACTTGTTCAAAGCTCGTCCATATCTTGCGGGCCATTCCATTCATCACAACAGCTCCCAAAGCCGAGGCCTCCTCAACATCCGAACAATTGATCGGTACACGTAAACAGTCAGCCTGGAACTGCATTAAAAATTTATTTTTTGTAGGTCCTCCGTCAACCCTGATTTCTTTCAGTTTTATACCTGCCTGAGTGGTCATCGCTTTGACTAAATCATTAACTTGATAAGCTATGGATTCAAGCGCCGCCCTAAGAACATGTGGCTTCCCGGTACCTAAAGTCATCCCTAAAATGGCCGCCTTTATATCCCCTTGCCACCAAGGAGCACCCAGTCCGGCAAAAGCCGGTACAACATACACCCCTCCATTGTCTTCCACAGTAACAGCCAGTTCTTCTGCTTCATCGGGCGAACCGATCATCTGCAATCTCTGTTCCAACCACTTGATAGTACCGCCAGTACAATGAATATTCCCCTCAAAAGCATAGAACACTTTTCCAAGTGCGGCAAAACCTATGGAAGTGACCAATCCCCGAGGAGCTGTAGCAACCTCTTCGCCAATATTCACCATTACTGATGAACCGGTACCATAAGTGACCTTACCTAATCCCTCTTCAAAACACATCTGCCCAGTCAGTGCCCCATGCGAATCGCCCAATACACCGGCAATGGCAATAGGCTCTTGAACAGCCCACCTACCGTAGTTTTTCCAAAAACAGCATCACAAGGCAACAATTCCGGCATCATGATTTTGGGTATAGTGAACAATTCCAACAAGTCATTATCCCATTGCATTGTATGAATATTCAATAAAAGGGTCCTGGAAGCATTCGTATAATCTGTCACATGGCGTTTACCATCGGTTAACTTCCAAATCAGCCACGTGTCAATGGTTCCCATCAATAAGTCTCCATTATCAGCAGCCCAACGGCTCCCTCCACATTGTCAAGTATCCACTTCACACCACTAGCCGAGAAATAGGGGTCTAACAACAAGCCACTTCTTGCTTGTACAAACTCACTGCATCCTCTATTTTCAAGTCATTACAGATATCAGCACCACGCATACATTGCCATACCACAGCATTGTATACCGGTTTACCCGTATGTTTATTCCATACGACCACCGTCTCGCGTTGATTAGTGATAGCCAACGAATACATATTGTCTGCCGTTTCCTCTTCAATCAACTCAGCAATGCTTTTCAGCACATTCCGATAAATTTCTTCAACATCATGCTCCACCCATCCAGTTTGGGGATAATATTGCTCGTGAGTGACATTGACACGCTTCAGCATTTCACACCTCTCATTGAACAGCATAGCCTTGGTGGCCGAGGTGCTTTGGTCTATTGCAATTATCAAGTTTTTCATTTTAGGTATTATTAAAGGCTGATTATTTCTTACTTAAGGAAGTCAAGGGCAGTTTTCACGATACCAGGTGCATCCAACCCATAATGGGCAAAAATTTCGGAAGAACTCCCATGCACCACATTCTCGTCAGGAATCCCCAAAATTTTCACGGGTACGGGATTTTCGGAAATGATTTCAGTCACCATCGCTCCGAGGCCTCCATACTGACTATGCTCCTCAACCGTGATAATACGACCGGTTTCAGAAGCAGCTTTCAAAACAGCCTCCTCATCACAAGGTTTAATAAAGGACATATCCAGTACCCGGACTGAAATACCATATTTACGCAACTCCAAAGCCGCTTGATGTGCATGGTATACGGTTTCACCGGTTCCAATGATTGTCAAGTCGGTCCCGTCCAATAACCTATTTGCCTTACCTATGGCAAAATCAAAATCATCGTTCTCATAGACATCAGGAACTGCTGCACGTCCTACACGAACATAAACCGGTTCAGGATAGTCAATCAAAAACTCAACCAGTTTTTTTGTCTGTCGGGCATCACAAGGCAACACAATATTCATACCGGGGAAAGTACGTAACACGGCAATATCATGCAAGCTATGATGGGTAGCCCCCAAAGCTCCGTAAGCTACTCCTCCACTTACTCCCAATATCTTTACGTTGTTCTGACTATAAGCCAAGTCAACCTTTATCTGTTCCAGACTGCGAGCCACATAAAAACATGCCGGGCCACACACAAACACTTTCTTTCCGCTATGAGCCAACCCGGCTGAAATACCCACAGCATCCTGCTCCGCAATACCACACTCCACGAATTGCTGTGGCAATTCTTTGGCAAAATCATTTAACGTCACCGAACCACGTGCATCCGTTGTCACAGCAATGATATCTTTGTCCATCCGGGCCAATGACAACAAAGTGTCGGTGAAACTTTTTCTGCAAGCTATCATATCAATTATATTCTAAATTTTTTATCCTTTCTGAAATTTCCCGAATAGCCAGTTCATACTGCTCGTTGTTCGGAACCCCATGATGCCATTTGGCCACTCCCTCCATAAAAGACACTCCCTTGCCTTTTGTTGTATGAGCCACCAGCAAATGAGGATGGTGATTTGCATAATCAATGGAACGGAAAGTCCGGATAATGTCTTCCATATCGTCACCATTCATATCCTTTACCTCCCAACCAAATGCCGTCCAACGGTCACGGATGTCATCAATCCCCATCACATCTTCCGTATCTCCACTAATCTGCAAATGATTACGATCTATTACAGCTACCAGATTATCCAGCTTGTACTGCCGGGCAGCCATTGCAGCCTCGTATATGGAACCTTCACCCTGCTCACCGTCTCCCATCAGCACATAGGTTTTATAATTCCTCTTATCCATTTTAGCAGCCATGGCTATACCCACCCCGACAGACAAGCCATGCCCCAAGGTCCAGTATTCACTTCAATACCCGGAACTCCGATAGTGGGGTGCCCCGAAAGAATGGAACCATATTGCCCCAATGTGTCCAAAATGCCTTTAGCCATGAACCTCTGGATTCCAGCGTCACATACAAAGCCTCCACACAATGTCCCTTACTCAAAATGAAACGATCCCGCAAATTATCCTTAGGGTTACCTGCATCTACATTCATCACATCAAAGTAAAGAGCAGTAAGAACATTGAGGCAAGACAAGTCTCCACCGATATGTCCGGCTTTTGCTTTATAGATAATTTCAATTAATCTTTTTCGATTTCTTTCTGATTGAAGAATTAATTCTTTTGTTTTCATAGCTTATACACTTTCGTTTCCTTTGCAAATAAAACAAAAGAAAAGTACAAATCGAAAGAAAACGAAAGATTTTCACCTTATATTAACATATTTTACGATTAATAAGAAGGGAAAAGCAAATAAATAAAATATAAAACAAAAGCAATCGATAAAATAAAAGATAATTATTAGAATAAAAAAGAAGAAAAACAGTAAAAACAAACTTTCATTTGACTTTTTTTGACTACCTTTGCGAAAAAATTAAATGATTGCACAATGCTCAATACTATAGACGAAGGAATCAAAGCGGTTCGGCAAGGAAAAATAGTGATAGTTGTCGACGATGAAAATAGAGAAAATGAAGGGGATTTTATCGTATCCGGCGAAAAAATCACCCCTGATATTGTCAATTTCATGATTACACATGGAAGAGGACTTCTTTGTGTACCATTACCTCGTTCCCGTTGTGAAGAGCTTCAACTATACCCGATGTCGGAAGACAACACTTCTCTTTTGGGCACTCCGTTCACCATGTCTGTCGACCTGAAGGCTACGGCTGTACAACGGGGGTTTCTGCCTATGACCGTTCTGCTACCATACGCGCTTTGGTTACTGGCAATATAAAACCATCGGAATTGGCACGTCCCGGACATATTTTCCTCTCTACGGACATGAGAATGGAGTATTAGGACGCGACGGACATACAGAAGCCTTGCTAGACCTGACAAGAATGGCAGGATTGACACCCGGTGGCGCCCTCATTGAGATACTGAACCAGGATGGAACAATGGCTCGTTTGCCTCAATTACTTGAAATAGCAGAAAAGTTCCAGCTGAAAATTATAGCTATCAAAGATATCCAAGAGTATCGCAGGAACAACAAGATATAACAATACATAAAGTAGATATGGCACTAAACCAAAGAAGAGTCAAGATTTTGGACCTAATCCGCGAAGACGGACATGCAAAAGTTCAAGAATTAAGCAGGATTTTCAATGTTACGGATGTTACAATCAGACAAGACTTGGAAGCCCTTGAAAAATTAGGGTATATCCAAAGAGAACATGGTGGAGCTTTCCTAAAAGACGTAGGCTCATTTGCAAAAACCGGAAAGGTCTTCAACCAAAACCATATTGAAGAAAAAAGAGAAATAGCCCGAAAAGCGGTATCGTTTATCCGCGAAGGCGAATGCATCATTCTCGATTCAGGTTCCACCACTACAGAAATAGCCAAACTACTTACGCAATACAAAGAGCTCACTGTCATCACCAATGCACTGAACATAGCGTTGATATTGGGCGAAAATCCCGGTATCACCCTCATCGTGACGGGAGGAGAGTTCAAAGCGCCTACCCTTTCACTGACCGGAAAGATGGCAGCCGACTCACTCAAAGGTTTCCATGCCAACAAATTATTCCTCGCCACAGCAGGAATATCTCCGGACATGAGCCTGACTTATCCAAGCCTCAGCGACCTGATGGTAAAATCGGCCATGATAAAGGCTGCCGAAGAAGTCATCCTGGTAGCCGATTCTTCCAAAATCGGGATAAGCGCATTCGCAAGTTTAGGGTCGATAACTATGGTGAACTCCTTCATCACAGACAATCATATCTCGAAAGAGAATATTGAGAAAATGAAGGGGAAAAACATAAATCTCCTGATTGGATAATTGAAAGGGAAAAAGAGACCCGGCCCTCGTACCCATTTATATTATATTACAAATATAAGTACAATCTGCCTGCATTCCCATGCCTTTTCATCTCACTCACTGAACGAACCGGATTCAGTCAGGGACTGAAAGCCTTTCACTCAGGGACTGAATGCCATTCAGTCCTTGAGTCATTGCACCCCCTCTCAGAAGGTATCAGGAAGGAGGTATAGCAAACCACCCACCCCGTAAAAACAAGCAATAAAATTATAGGACATCCTCCTCTGAAAGCCGATATGCTTCCCTGACCACTTCCTGCGGATAGCCGCACATCTCGATAATCCGGATGGCATTACGTTCCGTCACCGGTCCCGGCTTCAACTTATAATCAAAAGACAATGTATTGTCGGCAACACACTCACAAAAATGAAACAATTCATATTCGTCCTCAAGTAAGGAAGCCAGTTCGACATCGTGAGTGGAAGCAAACACAATACTGTTCTTGTGCGCCAAAGCAGACAGCACAGCTTTGGCTATAGCTATCCGTTCCACCGTATTCGTCCCCTTGAACAACTCGTCCAGCAGGAAAAACCGCCAACACTCCTTTCCGGCTTCCAGCATCTCTCGAACAATTTGCACCTCCTGCAGAAAGAAACTTTTTCCCTCCATCAGACTATCCTCCAGATGGATAGCAGAATATAACGCAGTATCCATAGGAAAACGGAAACTGCGAGCAAAACAAGTATGGAGCACTTGTGCGGAAAGCAGGTTAAGTCCGATGGCACGGATAAAAGTTGTCTTACCGGACATATTGGAGCCGGTAACAAGGACAGATTTGCCACAGAGTGTAATGTCATTAGGGATACAACGTTCTATAAGCGGATGATAAAGCCCTTCTGCATGAAACGTTTCACCCTCGCTGCAAGCTTCCGGTAAAACATAATAAGGCAGCCCATTCCGGAGTTCGGAAACAGAGCAAAGCACATCCACCAATCCGAAATAGCGGAAAACCTCTTCAATCTGTTCCTGTCTACCCTGCAATAGAAAGAAAGCCTTGGAAACCGGAATAACTTCCCGCAGAAAAAACACATTCACTATCTCGGTGAAGAAATAAGCGAAAATGGCGATGTCGCTCTCCAGTCTGATACTGAAACGGAAAGTGGAAAGTTTCTTTCGCAACGGATGCAATGCCTGCAAAGTCTTTTGGATATCCCGATGCACGGATGCACACAACGGAATCTGTGCCAACTTCTCCGCTTGCCTGAGCAACTGCCATAACTGAGGAATGGAAAAGAAATAGCCCTGAATCCGCGCCTTGCTGCGATAGTGCAGTACCATGTTCACCAATACCGATGTCGCACAAAAATCCCCAAAACATAAAGCGAAGACGTAATGTAAACTATTCCCAACAAAACAAAAGGCGCGAATTGCAAGATAGTCAGCAAACGGTAAAAGCGGCGGGAATACACGGGATGGGAAATGGAGAATAGCGATGCAATGGTATAAGCATCCGGCGTATCCAGTTTCCGCAACTCCGACCGGATTTCTGCACGCAACTCCTTGTCAGCAGAAAGCTTACGAATCACTTCCTCTTGTTCCGAAATCTCCGAAAGACGGTTGTAATGCAACACGTCGTAGAGGTACTGTCGGCCCACACAAGAAGAGGTACGGTCAGCCCATTCGAAAAAATCATCCAGATTGAGGTCATCCCAGGTTTTCTGCGACACCAAATGTTCTGTCTCCCTCGCCGACCGGTACTCGTGGTATAGCGATATATCCGAAAATGACTGTTCCATCAAAGAATTATTTGGAATGATGCACAAAAATAATGAAAAGATTGCATTCTATCTAATTTCCTTGCTGCTTTCCCTATATTATGTTTACTTTGCGGATACAAACACTTTTCATTACTTCACCATTAAAATTATAACAAGATGAAACACACTTTTTTCACATTGACACTGTTTTTACTGGCCTTACTGTCAACATCATGCGGAAACAAGAAAGTAGCATATCAGAATCCCCTGCCCATGGCCTTCGGAGACCCGTTCCTACTGAAAGCTTCCGACGGCAAATACTATATGTACGGAACGGGCGGAGTATCGAACGGTTTTAAAGTATACTCCTCCGATGACCTGGTGACATGGACAGACGAGGTCCCATCTATCAAGGCGGCACCTCCGACTCATGGGCCACCGACTGTTTCTGGGCACCCGAAGTGTATGAACGGGACGGCAAATACTACCTATGGTTCAGCGCCAACTGGAAGGAAAATCCCACTAAGGAGCAAGAGAACTTCCGTATCGGTGTAGCCGTAGCCGATAAGCCTACCGGCCCTTTCAAAGACCTGTTCAACCAACCGGTATTCGACCCCGGCTATCCTATCATCGACGCAAACATACTCTTTGACGATGCTTCCGGAAAGACCTACCTCTACTACTCCCGCTGCTGCTACAAACATGCCGTTGAAAGCGAAGTTTCAGCATGGGCTAAAGAAAAGGGCTGGTTTGACGAGATTGAGGAAAGTTGGATTTACGGCGTGGAACTGAAACCAGATTTCTCCGGTATCATCGGAGAACCGGTAGCACTGCTTTGCCCGCCCCAGACAATGGACGACCCTCAAGCGGAATGGGAGAACCGCTCGGTGACTTCACATGAAGTCAACAGACGCTGGACAGAAGGTTCGTATATCGTGAAGCACAAAAATCTTTACTATATGCTGTACTCTGCAAACTTTTTCGGAGGGAAAAATTATGCGGTGGGTTATGCTACCTCCCAGAACCCCTTAGGACCATTCACAAAAGCTGCCAACAATCCGGTGCTGCAAAAGGATACAGAGCAAGGCGGCATCGTGACCGGAACCGGGCATTGTATGCTCATCGATATTCACAACCGCCTCTACTGTGTCTATCATGGACGCACCGAAACCACTGGTGACGAACGAATGGTATTCATCGACCTCATAGACATCCAACCAGACGGGAAACTGGTAGTCCACGGACCGAATACGGATTTACAGAAAATCACATATTAAAGCTATCAGGCGCAGACTGTACAGCATTTCACGGTTCATTATTCCCCGTGGCTCTCCTATACATTCCGCGCCTGATGAAAATTAAAAAGGACATATCCATACACAACAATCCGCTCCATATTTGTTCCTGACTTCAATTCTATTTTCACCGGTATCCAATACAATGCCTTTCCATTCCAGTACATTTACGGAATCAGGTTTTGCAGTCCCATATGCTTTGCCATTGATATACAATTTGGCAGCTCCGCTATTGCTGAATACTTGCACATCAACGGTTTTGCGGGTTCTGTTTACCAATCGTTTTCCTGCGATATATACAAACTTATCTTCTTGATTCCAGTTTGCCTTATAAAAGTAAAAGGCATCTTTCTTTATTTTCCGGTCGTAAGTCACCAGCCCTTATCGTTGCGTCCCATAATGGATCCCTCCCTACGGCCTGCCGCCGAAAAGTCGAACATGCACCAGATGAAGTTGCACCACAAGAATTCGCGTTCCTGAAGCTGTTTCCAATTCTCCACATGATAATAAGTCTGCCAGTTTTCGGGATGCCATTGCCCCCACGGTTCCGGATGCCTCAGCGAGTCCTCCTGCTGGAATACGCATGCCCCGGCACCATACTCGCTGATGCCCATCTTCCGCTCCGGATGTGCTGCATGCTCGCGGTCTATCCAGCGCCCCATGTCATCCATGTTGTCGCCATACCAGCCGAAATACTTGTTGAAAGCAATCAGGTCGGTGAATCCGTTGAAGTCGTCATCCTGATTACTGGCTCCCATAGTGGGACGGCTCGGGTCCAACTGACGGGCCAAAGCATGAAGCTCTGCCGCCATACGCGAAGGACGGTCCAGCCAACCGGAATTTATCTCATTGAACAGCCCCCAGAACAAAATGCAGGGGTGATTGTAGTTCTGTAAAATCAGTTCCTTCAATTGCAGGCGCAAGTTTTCATCATAAGCAGGATTATTCACATAAACATTGACAAAAGGAATCTCAGCCATGCCACCAGTCCCCGCTTGTCCATCTGTTGATGCATGTATTTGGCTTGCGGATAGTGGCAAAGACGCACGGCATTGCATCCCATTTCCTGCATCAAGTCCAAATCTTCATCATGGTCTTGCGGATAAAATGCCGAAGCGCGTTCTGCCCTATCCTGATGCCGGTTCACGCCATTCAAGCGATAAGGCTTTCCATTCAGGAAGAAACCTTTCTCCGCATCGGCATGAAAGTAGCGGAAACCTATCTCTTCTTCGCGGCGGTCTATCTCTTTTCCATCCTTACGCAATATCACCACTCCTTTATATAAATAGGGATTCTTCACTCCATCCCACAAATGAGGCCTTTCAAGCACTATGTCCATCATCACCTTTTTATCCTCACCCACCTCTGCACTGGCAACACGGCAAAGCAACTTTTCCTTGTCATATAGTCGAAACTCCACCTCGCAACCGGTCACAGTAGTTTCCCTTGCCGAAAGCAGTGCTTCAATTTTCAAATGGGCCTTTTTCTCCGATACATCGGACTGAGTGAAGAATACACCTGAAGAGGCATAATAAGCAGGTTCTATGCAGACATCCTCCGTCACCAGCAGTTCCACCCCCCGATACAACCCACCAAACATATTGAAGTCGCCGCAAATGGGAGCGACATCCATAGTCTGAGCATTGCTGACACGAATTTCCAATACACTTTCTGTTCCCGGGACCAGGAAATCAGTCAATTCTGCCACAAATGCCGTATAACCACCCTTATGTTGCATCACAAAATGATGGTCGATAAAAATGTCGGCAACCGTCTGTGCAGCCATCACTTTCAAGAAAAAACGTTTGCCCCGATAATGGGCAGGAACAGACAACTTACGACTGTAATTGCATAATCCCCTATAATAATCGGCATTGCCAAACATGCCATCGCCCGCATTCCAAGTGTGAGGCAAAGTAACCTTCACTATTTCCGAAGCAGGTGCCTGAAAACCCCGGTGGAAATTCCATCCTTCATTCAGTGGAATCACCTCTACGGCAAATACACATGTTGACAATATTCCCAAAGAGAATAAAAATAAAATGATGAATCTGTTCATTTTCGATAAAGTATTAGAAGGTTAATCATATTGGCAGGAACCAGTCCTTCCCTGCAAAGGTATGAAATAAATGTTGAATAATAAATGAGAAAAACACTTCAAGACACGCAAGACAACAAACGGATGGCATGTTTAAGACTTATACGACCGCGATGCAACATTACAGACCTATTAATGCAACATATTTACGTTTATTTAAATAAGATATTGCTATCTTTGAGAATTCAATTTCAGATTATATAGTATGTCTTTTACAAACTATTTACACAAATTAGTGTTCCCCCTCATTATTCTGTTACTGGCTTATCTGCCGTTAGCAGGACAAACTCCGTATGTATTTCGCCATCTGAAAGTAGAAAACGGGCTTTCAAACAATAACGTAAAACCATATTGAAAGACTGTGAAGGCTTTTTATGGATAGGGACCGCCAATGGATTGAACCGATACGACGGATATAGCTTTAAAGTGTATCAACCCAAAGAAAAAGACATCCATTCTTTATTGTCTAACGACATCTGGAACTTACAGGAAGACGGTTTGGGCAATTTGTGGATTGGAAGCGAGGCAAGATATTGTATATACGACCGAGACAAAGACAACTTCATTACCGATATTCCCTCATACCTCCTTAAAATAGGCATCCAGATAAATGGTACCTACAAAGTACATGTTGACAAAAGACACAATTTATGGGTACTGCAAGGCCAAAATGCTTTTTACTTCAATTTTTCTCATAAAACCCTTAAAACATTCAAAATAGAAAACTTTCCAGAAGAAACTCCGGAACTGAGTATCAGCGATGATGGTGAAAACCTATATCTTCTTTGGAATTCGACCTTATTGAAACTAGAGAACAACGCAAAGAAATGTAAACGGGTAGATAACATCAGCTTACCCTCCAACTCTATTATCGAAAAGCACATATACACTGATTATCATGGAGGCATCTGGCTATATTCATATACCGATGAACAAATATTCTATAAGAAAAACATAAAATCGGAATGGAACCAAATCAATCTCCATTCCAAAATAGAGACAAAAAGTAATGCGGTAAGGAGCATACTGGATGACTCGAACGGACATGTCTGGATAGGAACGGACCATAAAGGAGTATTCATTTATGACTACGTAAATGACAACCTTGTCAACCTCCTGAATACCCCTATGTCTTCCACATCCCTTGCTTCCAACAGAATAAATACAATCTACCGTGATGATTCAGGCGTCATTTGGTTAGGAAATTTCAAAAAAGGAGTTTCTTATTATCACGAAAGCTTCCATGAATTTATTGATACCCAGCATAAAGAATGCGGTGATATAGCCTCCATTTTAGAGGATAAGGCCGGAAACATTTGGCTGGGAACAGATGGGAACGGACTTTATGTAAAAGAAAAGCAAAAAGGATTTGCCATTCGCAAACTATCCATCCCCGACATAGCCATCATCAGTCTTCTCGAAGACCATAAAGGACGGATTTGGGCAGGAAGTTATCAAGACGGATTGTTCTGCTATGAGAACAACAGTATTCGCCATTTTACTCCAGAGAACAGCCAACTGCCATACAGTGGCGTATGGAGTATGAAGGAAGACCGATATGGAAACTTATGGATAGGTTATGTACTGGAAACTTTGGTTTGTTTTAATCCGGACGCAAATACTGCGACAAGTTATCTACTACCTGATGGGAATAATATCAATGTACTCAATATCTGTTATGACTATGGAGACAAAATGTATATCGGGACTACATACGGACTCTGTGTAATGGACATCGTGACGAGAAAACCCGAAATGATTTATGCCAATCGAAAAGAGACACAGCCATTCAAGCAGCTCTTCATTTCCACTGTATTCAAGGACGACAGAGATATATTGTGGTTAGCCCATAAACAAGGATTGACTGCCTGGGACTTAAAAAATGATTCACTACACTGGTTCGACGTAAACAACGGATTGTGTGACAATCTCATTAACAGTATAACCCAAGACAATCATGGTAACATGTGGCTTGCAACAAGTAACGGATTGTCTATATTGGAAGTAACCCCAGACACCCAGGAAGGAGTAGACTTTTCTTTCAAGAATCTTTCTACCAGAGACGGATTGCCAGAAAATCATTTCAACTCCCATTCCGCTTGTAAATTGTCCAGGGGAGATTTACTGCTGGGAGGCACCAGTGGCTATACATCTATAAATCCGAACAAGCTGACCGAAAAGAGCCGACCGCTGGCAAAGGTGTATTTACAAATCTGACCATTGGCAATCAACATATAGAAGTAGACTCAATATATGAAGGGCGTAAACTATTAACAACTGTACTTGGCAGAACCCCATCATTGTCTGTCAGATATGACGATTATTTAATCTCCATCGAATTTGCCGCAGGCGATTTGCTGAATGCTGATAAAATAAGATATGCCTATAAACTGGAAGGATTAAATACCCAATGGTACTATACAAACGAGAACAAAGTAGCTTTCACCACCCTTCCTCCTGGCAATTACAAACTATTGATTAAAGCTTGTAACAGTGACGGTATATGGAATGACGAAGCTAGTGAGTTGAATATAACCGTTTCATCTCCAATATATTTATGTAATGTTGCTATCATCTTATACATATTGTTTGCCATTGGTATAATATCCTATGTAATATACCGATTCAAAAAGCATCACAACATAAGACTGGAGCAACAACGAGCAAAACTGGAGCAAGAACAAAAGTTGCTCCTGAATGAGATGAAGCTAAAGTTCTTTACAAATATAAGCCATGATTTACGTACACCACTGACGCTTATCATTAGCCCGTTACAAATGTTATTGTCAGAAACCCTGGATGACGGAATACGCAAAAAACTAAATACAATCAATAAAAATGCACAGCAATTACTTACATCGATAAACTCTCTGCTTGATTTCCGGAAACTGGATGTAGGAGCCGAGACAGCTCATTACAAATCGGGAGATATTGTCAACTTTATCCGCGAGATTTGCAGTACTTTTCAAGAGTATGCTCTTGACCATACCATCAGCTTCTGTTTCATGTGCGAAGTAGAAAACCTGAACATGTCCTTCGATCCGGTTAAAATAAAAAAAGTAATGAACAACTTGTTGTCCAATGCCTTCAAATACACTCCTGATAAAGGAGAAATCAATGTACATCTTTATCGCGAAGATGACAATGTATGCATCTGTGTGGCAGACAACGGACAAGGTATCATAGACAAAGACAAGAAACATATCTTCGAACGTTTTTATCAGGTGCAACAAACTTCGGAAAAAACCGGCAGTGGAATCGGCCTGCATATTGCAAACGAATATGTACATCTACACAAAGGAACAATCTCCGTTACAGACAATTTTCCTAAAGGTTCCGTATTTACCGTTAAATTGCCTATCGTCACATATGCCAGTGAAAAGGAGGAATTACTTCCGGAACTGCTAAACAATGACAAAGCTCCGAATGAACTTCCCGTTCCAAATGCGGAAGAATTGCGGTATACCATCTTGTTGGTGGACGACAACAAGGATTTCTGTAGTTTCATGTCTGAATACCTGTCCGATGAATACGCCATACAGGTTGCCTACAATGGAGCAGAGGCATTGAAGATATTAGAAAAAAACAGTGTCAATATTGTAATAAGCGACATCATGATGCCAGTGATGAATGGAACAGAGCTATGTCGGCAAATCAAAACAAACATGCAATGGTCCCACATTCCCGTTATATTGCTTACAGCCCGTATGGCAGAAGAATACAAAAGTGAAGGATTTGAGCAAGGAGCCGATGACTATATCGTAAAGCCTTTTGACTTCAAATTACTAAAGCTGCGCATCAGGAAATTTATTGAATGGACAGAAAAAGCCATCGTAAATTCTGTCAGAAAATAGAAGTGACACCTAATGAAATAACAATCACTCCACTAGACGAACAATTTATTGAAAAAGCTATCAAAATAGTAGAAGAGCGCATGAGTGATTCCGACTTCTCTGTGGAAATGTTAGGAGCAGAATTGGGGTTGAGTCGTAGCCATCTCTACAAAAAGCTGATGTGTATCACCGGTAAAGGTCCGGCAGAATTCATCCGGATTATCCGTTTGAAGCGCAGTAAGCAACTTCTAAAGGAAAGCCAGAAACAAATTGCAGAAATTGCCTATGAGGTGGGATTCAGTTCTCCAAAAAGGTTCACTGTAAACTTCAAGAATGAATTTGGAATATCACCATCTGATTACATCCGCAGTCTAAATGATAACTTGAAACATAAAGGTATGTTATTTGAGACATGATAGACCTATGCTATTATGATAACTTTCCATATTTGCAGTAGCTTTTAATAACAGTTATTTTTAAATCTTAAATTAAAGTATTATGAAGTTACACGCAAATGTATGCTCTCAATGGGAATGGACAAAATTGAGACAATTGCTTGTTATCGTGTTACTAGGTTTGGGTATTGTTTCCACGTATGGACAAACCAAAACAGTATCCGGTATCGTTAAATCAGAATCGGGCGGTGAGCCACTTGTAGGAGCCACCGTCAAAGTGAAAGAAACCAATACGGGCGGCATTACCGACATCGACGGCCGTTACACCATCCAGGCAAATCTGGGACAAACATTGATAGTCTCTTACATCGGCTACCGCACCAAAGAGGTGAAAGTAGAGCGCACCACCCGCATCGACATACTGCTGCAAGAAGACAATGAGATGCTGGACGAAGTAGTAGTAGTGGGATACGGTACGATGAAACGCAGTGACCTGACCGGTTCCGTAGTCAGCGTGACGGGTGACGAACTGAAAAAGTCCGTAGTCACCTCGCTCGACCAAGCTTTGCAAGGACGTGCCGCCGGTGTGCAGGTGACCCAGAATTCCGGAACTCCGGGTGGCGGTATCTCGGTCAGCATCCGTGGTATCAACTCCTTGAACGGCAACGAACCGCTCTACGTTATCGACGGTGTAGCATCTCAGGCAACAACACCAGCAACAGCAGCGTGCTCAGTTCCATCAACCCTGCAGACATCGTTTCCATGGAAGTATTGAAAGATGCATCGGCCACAGCCATCTATGGTAGCCGCGCCTCCAACGGTGTAGTACTCATCACCACCCGTCAGGGCGAAGAGGGCAAAACGAAGGTCTCCTACGAAGGTTACTATGCCTTGCAACAGCTTCCCAAGAAACTGGAAACACTGACACTCCCCGAATATGCAGTTTACCAGAACCTCCGCGCCGCCACCATCGGCTTCGGTGCACGCGAAGAGTTCAAAGACCCCTCACTCCTCAGCCGCGGTACCGACTGGCAGAATGAAATCTTCCGCACTGCCCCGATGCACAACCATCAGATAAACATCTCCGGAGGTTCGAAGAGCATGAAATACTCGCTCTCCGGCGGCTACATGCAGCAAGACGGTATTGTATTCGGTTCGGACTTTGAGCGTTTCTCTTTCCGCGTCAACATGGACAACGACATCAACAAGTGGCTCACCACCGGCTTGCGCGCCTCCGTAGCCCGTACACAGCAGACCAACAACGTAGACGGTTCGGGTGCCATCTACAATGCCCTGAACCAGCTCCCCGAAGTGCCTGCCCGCAACCCGGACGGCAGTTTCGGCATGCAGACGGAGAACATGTATGGAACTTACTTCTCCAACCCCCTCTCCGACCTTATCCAAAATGAAAACTATAGTCGCAACACACAAGTCTATGTCAACGCCTTTGCCGACATCAAGCTGTGGAAAGGACTCGTATTCCGCACGGAATACGCCGCCAACTTCAATTACAGCAACGACTATAAGTTTACCCCCTCCTACGACTACGAGCACTTCAAGCAGCAGTCGTCAGCAAGCCGTGGAGCCGGCAACGGAAGCAACTGGACGTTGAAGACTTACTTTACTTATAATAATACCTTCGGCAAACACGGCCTCTCTGCCATGCTGGGACACGAAGCGCAAGAAAACAAGTACGAGTCGCTGAGCGGCAGCCGTACCAACTTCCTCTTCAACTCCGTACACGAACTGGATGCGGGTGATGCCACAACAGCAAAAGCCAACAGTTCCCGTGGTTCATCCGCCATCGAATCATACTTCGGCCGTCTGAACTACAACTACGACGACCGCTACTTGCTGACCGCTACGCTCCGTGCCGACGGTTCGTCTTCGTTTGCCAAAGAAAGTCGTTGGGGTTGGTTCCCTTCGGTAGCATTGGCTTGGAAAGTCAACAACGAAGCTTTCCTCAAAGATGTGGAAGCCATCAACTCACTGAAACTCCGCCTGGGTTGGGGTGTAGTAGGTAACCAATGGGCGGGTTCCTATGCCTACGGCGTCACCATGGCTTCGGCAGCCTCCATCTGGGGTACTGGTTTCTATGCAGGCAACTATCCTAATCGTGAACTGAAGTGGGAAGAAACAAACTCCTTCAATGTAGGACTCGACCTCGCCCTCTTCAACAACCGCATAGAGTTCATCGCCGATGCTTATTACAAGAAAACGGACAATCTGCTGATGCAAGCTTCTCTTCCTACCTACGTAAGCGGTCTGATTCGTGCACCGTGGGTCAATGCCGGTGCCATGACCAACAAAGGTGTAGAATTTACCCTGAACACGCACAACATCCAGACACGTGATTTCACCTGGACCTCAGGACTCACCTTCTCCATCAACCACAACGAAGTGACGAAGCTCTACTCCGAATCATCCGCTATTTCGGGAATCAACGGTTCGGAAACACTAACCTACACCATGGTGGGCGAACCGGTCGGGCAGTTCTACGGCTATAAAGTAATCGGTATGTTCAAGGAAGAAGGAGATTTCTACAAGAAAGGTGCCGACGGCAACTTCCTGCTCGACGAAACGGGCAACCGCATCCAAGTAGCCATCCCGAAAGACCAGACCATCAGCAAATCGGGCATCTGGGTAGGTGACTACATCTATGAAGACCGCGACAACAACGGTGTAATTGATGAGAAAGACCGCACGTTCCTCGGCAATCCGGCACCCAAATTTACGTTCGGCTTCAACAACTACCTTTCTTATAAAGGATTTGACCTCAACATCTTCCTGAACGGCTCGGTGGGCAACAAGGCTATCAACCTGATTCGCCGCACCTTCACCGATCCCATGCGTAACAGCAACTTGCTGAAAGAAGCTACCGGCATTGCCCAAATCGCCATGCACGACCCCGAAGTGGGCGACGAGGTACTTTCCAATGTTTACGTGGCCAACGCCGATGCAGCCAAAGTACAACGCATCACTACCAGTAGCGCCAACGACAACAACCGTATCTCCGACCGCTTTGTTGAAGACGCTTCCTACCTCCGCATAAAAAACATCTCGCTGGGGTACACCTTCCCACAGAAATGGTTGCGCCGTTTGCAGATAGACCATCTGCGCCTCTACGTCAACATCCAGAACCTCTGTACCATCACAGGCTACAAAGGCTACGATCCCGAAATAGGCGCTTTGAACTACAATGTATTGCTACGTGGTGTGGACGATGCGCGCTATCCTTCGCAACGTATCTATACATTTGGCCTTAACTTCAATTTCTAATGAGCCAGACAAATCATTTATCATTTAAAATCTCAATATAGTTATGAAACACAGATTTCTAACCCTTATATCATCGCTCCTTCTGCTTACGGCATGCAGCGACTCATTTTTGGAACGTGCTCCCGAAGGAAACTACGTAGATGTGACATACTACACTTCCGACGATGCACTCGAACAAGCCACTGCACCGCTTTACAACCGTGCATGGTTCGACCTCAACTCCCGCGCCATCGTGCCGCTGGGCAGTAACCGTGCCAACGATAACTTCAGTCGCTGGGGAGCTCCCGAGTTCACCAACTTCAAGGTGACAGCCCTGAGCGAAAACCTTGCCAATGCATGGACAGGTTTCTACTCGGTCATTACAATGGCCAATGCAGTTATCAGTGATGTGCAGACCAAATGTAGCAACAGCGTAAGCGAACGTGCCAAGCGCACAGCCATTGCCGAAGCCCGCCTGATGCGTGCTTGTGCCTACTTCTACATGGTTCGCCTCTGGGGACCGGTTATCATCATCGAAGACAACGACAAAGTGGTTGCCAATCCCATGCAACCGCTCCACCGCGAAGAAGATGTGCTGGAACTCGTTATTCGTGACCTCACTTATGCAGTCGAGAATCTTCCTGAAGTGGCAACCGCCAAAGGACGTGTCAACGCATGGGGTGCAAAAGGCATGCTTGCCAAAGTCTACCTCGCCCGCTCAGGCTGGAAAGGAGGCACACGCGACAACGCCGACCTGGAGAAAGCCAAGGAACTGGCCGCCGACGTGATAAACAACAGCGGCATCAGCCTTTACGAAAACTATGAAGACCTCTTCAAGTATAAGCACAACAACAATCCCGAATCGCTCATTGCCATGCAGTGGGTGCCACTGGGTGATTGGGGCGTATGCAACACTCTGCTTGCCGACCTCGCCGGCAACAGCAAGATGACCGGCGGTGTAAACGTATGGAGCAGCTATCAGGCAAGTATAGATATGCTCCAGCAATATGAGTTGGGCGACACTATCCGCCGCAACGCCACCTTCTGCACACCGGGTACATACTATTCATACATCTGCATTGCCGACGGTGGTTATACTTACGACGGCGCCACCTCTTGCATTAAAAAAGGTGTACCGGGCGGTCCGGACGACGACAACGACGGTTATATCCAGTCCATGAACTCTCCGCTCAACACCTACATCCTACGCCTTGCCGATGTTTACCTGACCTATGCCGAAGCTTGTCTGGGCAACAGCGAAGAACTGGCCGGTGGTCCCGGCCTGGAAGCATTGAACCAGGTGCGCGACCGTGCACGTATCCCCCGCAAGGAACGCGTAACCTTCGAAGACATCATTCGCGAACGCCGCGTAGAGTTCTCGATGGAGTATTGTAACTGGTATGACATGGTATCGTGGTATCACTGGAAACCCGACTACATGCTGAATTACTTCCAGAACCAACACCGCGGCTACACAGTAGACCTCATCGTGAAAGACGAAGACGGTTACCTCCACTTCGGCAAGAAAGAAGGCGACACTTTCCTCGAAGGCATAGAAAATTGGCAGGAACCGGGCGAGAACATCGAAATCCACCACGGCAACATCCTGATGCCTTATCCGGAAAGCGATGTCATCCAGAATCCGCTACTGAACGAAGAACCGGTAGCATACGAATTCAGTGAATAAACCAAGTTATACATTCATTATCTCAAATAACGACTTTAATATGAAATATATACATTTTCCTTTTGTGTTGCTCACCATCCTGTTGGCATGCAACCTTTTCACCGCCTGCAACGATGACGAGGGCGGCGGTGTTCCCGTAATCCACCACATCCGTCTTGTCGACCCAGAGAAGGCCGACAGTACGTTCACCGATGTAAATCCGGGCACCATGATTGTAGTCATCGGCGAAAATCTGAATGATGTGCGGAAAGTGTTCATCAACGAACAAGAAGTTTCGTTCAATAGCAACTACGGCACTTCCACCAGTCTCATCCTCACTATCCCCGGCGAATTGCAACTGACGGGTGCCAACCCCGAACTGAAAGGCGAACTGCGTATCGAGACCTCGCACGGCATTGCCACGTACTCCATGCATGTACTCTCGCCCGCACCCTACATCACCCGTGTAGCCACAACCTTCCCCGTGGAGACGGGCACGCCTCTGCGCATCGTGGGCGGTAACTTCTACGAAATTCAGCGCGTTTATTTCACCACTGCCGTGGACGACATCACCAATGCACCTGTTTCGGTAGAAGTAACGGACTACACGGTAAACAAGAACTTTGACGAAATATCATTCAATGCTCCCGCAGGCCTGATTGATGAAGGCAGTCTGGTAGTGGAGTGCTATACCGCATCCGCATTTACTCCCTTCCGTCGCACAGCCCTCCCACCAAGTATCAGCAAGGTAAGCTCCATGATGCCTATCACGGGTACCACAGTTACCGTACTGGGACAGAATTTTATGGATATCGCCTCCATCACAATGGGCAATCGCTCGGTAGATCTCTCTACTGTTACCGTAAGCGAAGCTAACGATATGCTTACCTTTACCATGCCGCGTGCACCGCAAGGCACTTGCTCACTCGCCATTACCACAATGGGCGGTACTGCCGAAGTTCCGGGCTTCTATCCTTTGGAGAATATAGTATTGAACTATGACAACATCGGTTGGTTCTCCTGGGGCGGGCAAGCTGTACCCGTCACTGCCGACGGTACAGCAGCTCCTTTCTTCTCGGATGGTAAATGCTACAGCATATCAGGGGAACTTTCAGCATGGAATTACTGGTGGGGCCAATTGCAGAACGGTGCCGTATGGGGCATTGACACAGCCTTCCTGCCTACCGATACACCGACTTCCGAACTGGCTTTGCAGTTCGAATGCTTCGTGGCAGTGGAATATGGCGAAGGTCCTGTATTCCGCATCTACCTCAAAGGGAATGAGGCTCACAACTACACGAACTATCGTCCGGTGAGCGACTTCACCGGAAAAACCGAAGTAGGCCAATGGATGCAGTGCAGCATTCCGCTCTCCGACTGGTAGACGAAACCACTTGGGGCGAGTTCCAAAAACGTGACGGTGACGAGTTGGCACTCCAGATGACAAATCCCAGCGAAAACGGTCCATACAACATCGAAATGTATTTTGATAATTTCCGAGTTGTCAAGATACAATAATTTGAATTAAATTCTGCACAGGATTACACAAAGTGACACCTTCTTTTAAACTCTTAGACGCTGATTCAATTGAAATCAGCGTCTAAAAATAAATACACCGAAATTATTAAAACGAAATTTTACCGATACCATGACACAAATCTTCAAGAAAACCTTATTAACCAGCCTGGTTCTATTTCTGATGACAGCTTGCTCTGACGATAAAAAGGAGCTGAAAATCATCGTAGAGCCTACTTCTTTCCATTTTGAACAAACGGGTGGTAGCAAGAAATTCGGTATCACCCCCAATGAACCAGCCACTTTCCAAAGTTCGGAAGCATGGTGCAAAGTAACCTCGGAAAGCAGCACTCCCGTACAGGCAATCTATAACATAACCGTAGAACCCAACACTACGCCCGACGTGCGCAACGCCATCATCACCGTCAGCGTAAAGGAGCATATACAAGAAATCAACGTGGAGCAGGCGGCCTATATCCAAAGCGATGAACCGGAAAAATACACTGTACGCGAGAATCTCACAACCCACCAACTGATTAACGAAATGGGACTGGGCATCAACCTAGGCAACACGCTGGATGCCGTGGGCGACTGGATAGACCCAAGCAACATTCTCAATTACGAACAAGCATGGGGAAGCCCTATTATCACACAAGAAATCATTGAAGGATATGCCAAAGCGGGCTACTCATCTCTGCGCATACCGGTCAGCTGGGGCAATCTGCTGTCCGACGACTTCAAAGTGCATCCTGACCTGATGGACCGTGTAGAGAAAATCCTAAACTGGACCCTCGACTGTGGCATGGTGGCTATCATCAATATCCACCACGAAAACGAATGGATTAAACAAGTACCCACCGACAGCAAAGCAAAAGAAAAATTCACTTCCATCTGGAAACAGATATGTGAACGCTTCGAAAAGTACGGTGACCACTTACTGTTCGAGCCAATGAATGAAATCGGATACGATGAGATTTGGACTCCGTGGGGCGGTAGTGAAGCCGACAAGGCAAAGGCACTGGGATACGTGAACGACCTCAACCAGCTCTTTGTCGACATAGTAAGAAACAGTGGCGGCAACAACGCCAAACGTCATCTGTTGGTGGAAATCTACAACACCAACTTGGAGTATGCTTACGACCCCTTGTTCAAGATGCCGAATGATCCCGCAAACCGACTTGCTCTTACAGTGCATTACTATACTCCCGCAAACTTTGCCATACTGGGTGGAGGCGAGGTTGTCGATTGGGGTGTAGGCCGGGAAAGCTGGGGAACGGAAGCTGACTTCAAGGAACTGAACGACAATATGGACCTACTGAAGAAGAATTGCGTAGACAAAGGAATCCCCGTCATCATAGGCGAATATTGCGCCGACTCCAGAAACAGAACAAAGGAAGTGATAAGACTCTTCTGTGTTTCCGTAACCGAAGCCATCTACTCGCGCGGCATGTGCCAATGCTATGGGACACTCCGGGGGGACAATACAACCGACAGACTTGCCAGTTCGACGACCCTCTCTTCTTAGAAGAAATGATGGCTATTCCGGTTAAATATCCACGGAATTAAACAAATATTCATAATCAATAATCAAATAAAAATGAACAGAATCAGCACTTGTTTCGCCAGCCTATTGCTTTCTTGTGCATTGACGGCACAAGCACAGCAATATCAACTGAATTCACCGGACGGAAAACTAATTGTCAACATCGAAGCCGGACAAGCCCTCAACTGGGCGATTGCCCACGACGGTACCACCGTTCTTTTGCCTTCAGACATTGCCATGCAATGCACTGAATCTGAGGGAAAGCCCATTGCTTTCACCTTCGGCAAAGATGTGAAGGTGACCAAAGCTACCCGCACTTCCGTCGACACTTCCTTCCCCACTCCTTTCTACAAAAAGGCGAGTGTGAAGGACACTTATAACCAACTCACGCTGAAATGCCGTAACGGCTATAGCATACAGTTCCGCGCCTACGACGACGGAGCCGCCTATCGTTTTGTTTCCGAACTGCGCAAACCTTTCTGCGTGAAGGACGAGATTGCCGAGTTCAACTTCGACCGCGATTACCACGCTTTCGTGCCCTATATTAACGACAATCGCGCCGGCGAGCGTTACTGCTACTCCTTCGAGTCCTACTACGATGAGGCCCCCCTCTCTCGCATGTACAAAGACTCGCTTGCCATTACTCCGCTGATGGTAGAACTGGAGAACGGAAAGAAAGCCGTCATTATGGAAGCCGGATTGTCCAACTATCCCGGCATGTTCCTCACTGCCAACCCACAGATGCCCCACGGAGTGAAGGCAGAATTCGCCCCCTATCCACTGGAAACAGTCATCGGAGGCTATGACCGCTTGAACCTCGTCCCTACCAAACGTGCCGACGTTATCAGCAAGCCCAACAATGCCCCCTACTTCTGCCCCAACGGCGTCCCACAGGGAAACAGACCTATCCTTGGCGTGCCGTGCTTGTTGTTACCCACGACACACAACTCGCCAACAACGACATGATGCAACGCCTCGCACCCGAATGCCGCATCGCTGACACATCCTGGATTAAACCCGGAAAAGTGGCATGGGACTGGTGGAATACTTGTAACCTGACCGGCGTGGACTTCAAGGCAGGCATGAATACGCCCACCTATAAGAAATACATCGACTTTGCCGCCGAAAACCAGCTGGAGTATATCATCATCGACGAAGGTTGGAGCGGAAAGGAATCATTAATGGAAGACATCAGTCCCGAAATCAATCTCGAAGAACTGGATGGCATACGGCAACCAAAAGGGCATAGGCATCATCCTCTGGGCAAGCTGGCGCAATCTTACGGGAGGAGGCGACATCTCCCCTGCCGTGGAACAAGTTATCAGCCACTACGCACAAATGGGAATCAAAGGTTTCAAAATTGACTTCTTCGACCGCGACGACCAACTCGCCATCTCTCTACCGAACAACTCGCAGCATGTGCCGCCAAGCATCACATGTTGCTTGACCTACACGGACTGAAACCCTTCGGCATCCAGCGCGCCTATCCCAACATCCTCAACTTTGAAGGTGTGAAAGGACTGGAAAACAGCAAGTGGGAGCCCATCGTGAACGGTGCACCCTTGCATGACTTCCCGCGCTACGACGTTACCGCCCCTATCTGCGCCAACTCGCCGGTCCGATGGACTATACGCCGGGAGCTATGGTAAATGCCACCCGTTCCCTGTTCCGCTCCGTCAACGACCACCCCATGAGTCAAGGTACACGTGTACACCAGATGGCTATGTACACCGTCTTCGAAGCACCCTTGCAGATGCTTGCCGACAGTCCCAGCAAATACATGAAGGAACAGGAATGCACCGACTTCATCGCCAAGGTTCCCACTACCTTTGACGAAACCATTGCTCTTGATGGTAAAATAGCCGAATACATCACGATAGCACGCCGCAAAGGAAACACTTGGTTTGTAGGCAGCATGACCAACTGGACTCCGCGTAGCTGCACCATCGACCTCTCCTTCCTCAGCGAAGCAACTACGAAGCCGAAATCTTTGCCGACGGCATCAATGCCGACCGTGAAGCTACCGACTATAAAAAAGAAGTACGCATCGTCACTGCCAAAGACAAACTCAATGTACAACTGGCACCCGGCGGTGGATGGACAGCACGAATTACAAAAAAATGAATCTGAGAAAACTGTTTCTGCCATTGTGTTCAGTAGCCTTGTGCCTGCAATCCTATGCACAAGACAAATCCTTCCTTAAGGATATGCTCTGGTATATAGACAACCCTTCTGTATTTGAAAAAGGACAAGAGGAAGGACACGCTTGGCATATGCCCGAAAAGAGCATGCTACTGAATGGGACATGGAAGTTTTTCTGGTGCGATACACCGGAAGGGATACCTGCACACTTTTTTAACCCCGAATTCCCGGATAAGCAATGGGGCGACATCAAAGTTCCCTCAAACTGGGAAATGCAAGGTTATGGTGACAAGCTGTTCAGAAATGTATCTGCTCCTTCGGGGTGAATCCACCACATGCTCCCAAAGAGTATAACCCTACCGGACTATACCGGCGAACATTCAAGGTACCTGCAAGTTGGGCAGCAAAAGACCAGATATTTTTAAGGTTCGAGAAAGTGGCATCCGCTTCTTTTGTATGGGTCAACGGTCATGAAGTGGGCTACAATGAAGGAGCACAAGAACCTGCCGAATACAACATCACTCCTTATTTGAAGCCGGGCGAAAACACGCTGGCTGTCTGTGTACTAAAGTATTCGGACGGCTATTACCTGGAAGGACAAGATTATTGGCGACTGGCCGGAATCTTTGACGACGTATGGTTGTACGCCACACCTGCTGTCAGGATATTCGACTGGCAAGTAATCACAGAGTTTGATAATACGTATACCGATTCGCAGTTAAGTATTCAGGTAAAAATCAAGGACTACCAAAAGAAGCCAAGCGAGAATTATGGATTGAAAGCTTACTTAAAGGATAAAAACGGCAAGATTATCTGTAACTTTTCCGCAACTCCATTTGAAATGGACGCTGCGGAAAAGACAATACAGTTGCATACCTTAGTACAAGAACCCCAGAAATGGACAGCCGAGACACCCGAGCTTTATACGCTCGGTCTGGAATTATCCAATCCGACCGGTCTGCTGAAAGACAAGATAGAAACGGTCATCGGATTCAAAAAGACAGAAATCAAAGACGGTGTTTTTTATCTTAACGGTATCCCACTGAAAGTCAATGCACAAAATTCGCACATGCAGCATCCCGAAGAGGGACATATCATGGACGAAGCCACCATACGCAAGGATTTTGAATTGCTGAAACAGTTTAATTTCAATGCCGTACGCACCTCCCACTATCCTCCGGTGAATAAGTATTTGGAACTGGCCAATGAATACGGGCTTTATATCATAGACGAGGTGGGCGACGAAGCCCATGCCTCGGAATGGATTTCAAACCTCCCGGAATACGAAGAGATGTATCGCGAGCGATGCCGCAGAATGGTGTTACGGGACAGAAACCATCCCTGCGTCTTGTTCTGGAGCGCAGGAAACGAAAGCGGTGAAGGTATCAACATTACCCACACCATTGAAGAAGGGAAATCACTAGACCCCACCCGCTTCTGGATGTATGGCGGAAATGCATTCTCCCATCCGGCAGAAGATATTATCGGACCCCGTTACCCTACTCCTATGGAACTGGAAATGCAAGTAGCATAGGAATGGGAGAGGATTCCCGACCATCGTTTATGGATGAATACTTATCGGTTGCAGGCAATGCCGGCGGTGCCCTGGACGATTATTGGGAAGCCATCTACCGACATCCCCGCCTGATAGGAGGGGCCATCTGGGATTTTGTAAGTCCGGGACTGACCGAACGGATAAGGCAAGTGGACGACCTTTCGCCCTTCCATACTCCCGCCCATCTGATGGGAAATGCCCGCTTGGTGAAGGAAGGAAAGAACACGGTGCTGGACTTGAACGGTCACGACCAATGGGTAGAGGTCTATCGTGCAGACAATGTGGAGTTGAACAGTAATGAACTGACACTCACTTGCAGAATCTACCCCCGGAAACTGGTAAGCAGTTGCGGCTCATTCATCACAAAAGGCAATTATCAGTTCGGGCTGCAACAACGCGGTAAAGACAAACTGGAATTTTATATCTATACTGATAAAAAGCATTCCGTATGCGCCTCCTTGCCTACTGACTGGGAATACAACTGGCATCAAGTGACGTGCGTCTACGACGGACAGAAAATGTCCATCTATATAGACGGAGCAGAAAAGGCCTCCACACAAGCATCGGGCAATATCCGGAACTTCCCCTACCCCGTCAACATCGGTCGGAATGCAGAAACACACGGCCAAGAGACTTCGGTCTACATCTGCGATGCTCAAATGGACGAAGTCGGCATTTTCGCCAAGGCACTGACTTCCTCTTTTCACCCGGAAGAAGCCGCTCTGTGGCTAGATTTTGAGCAAGAGACGGAAAATGGTACATTCTACAGTTACGGCATCGGTGCACGTACGTACGGCAGCATCTGGCCCGACCGTAGCGTACAGCCCGAAATGTGGCAAATGAAGAAAACCGGACAACCTCTTTCTTTTCCATGTCGGATGTGACAGAGGGAGTCGTTGAGTTATGGAATCGCAATCATTATACAAATGCTTCCCGATATGCCATACGATGGGAATTGAAAGAAGATGACAAGGTTATTCAATCGGGTGACTTGGCACTCTCAACAGCGCCGCTTAGCCAAGAGCTGGTGCACATACCTTATAAGAAGCCAGCCCTGATTCCCGGCAAAGAATACCGCCTGATGCTTCATGCCGTCCTGAAAAAAGATGAATTGTGGCAAAAGCCGGACATGAGGTGGCATGGGAAGAACTTGAACTGCCTTGGAGCCTGCCATGCTCTTCGGAAGAAAAGGCTCAAGGCGTACCTTCCTATTCACTTTCGGAGAAAGAATTGGTTGTCTCCGGAGATGGCTTCAAATATGTATTCAACCGTACCGACGGACAACTGACGTCGATGGTTGTTCAAGATATGGAACTGCTGGAATCACCGCTCCGGCTGAATCTTTGGCGTGCCCCGCTGGCCAATGAGCTGGACAACTGGAATGCCTCCAGCGCCCGCTCCTCCAACTGGAAAGAAGGTTACGGATACACGGTAGCCACAGAAATGTATTCTGCAGGGATTGACCGCCTGACACATCAGCCCCTCTCTTTTTCGGTGTCCGAAACCACCGAAGGCGTACATATACACATCATTGATGCGGAATTGATGGGCAAAGGAGAAAAAGAGAAAAAAGACCTCTACATCGAAGGAGTACAGAACAACGGCATCATCAACCACTATGAGTATATTATCAATAGTGAAGGGACGATAGAGATACGCCATGTATTGAAGCCTGAAGGGAAAATGCCGCTTTGGTTTCCTCGCATAGGACTTACGCTGACCGTAAGCGATGAGCTCGACCAAGTGAAATGGTACGGCCGAGGACCGCAAGAGAACTATCCGGACCGGAAAACCGGCTATCCGATGGGGATATATGCCTCTACCGTACAAGCTATGTACGAGCCCTATCTAATGCCACAAGATTACGGATTGCGGACAGATGTACGCTGGCTGCAACTGACCACGGACAAAGGCATCGGCCTTCAATTCAAGATGAACGAATGGTTCAACTTCAACATTTATCCGTACAGCACAGACAATCTGACGAAAGCGATGTATACCTACCAATTGCAGAAGCAGAAAGGCATGACCCTGAATCTCGATTATGCACTACCGGGGTCGGCTGTACGGCCCGCGGTGTATTCGGTGCTTACAAGGCGATGCCGCAGGAATATCGGAGAACCATCAGCATAAGACCTATGATGAAATAAAAATATTGTATCGGACTGGTAAGATTATGAAAAACAAAAATTACTTTATTCTATTAGTGTTGTTTTTAAGCGCTTTACAAATAAAAGCGCAGTATTCATTCGACAACGTGCTTTATGGTGCAGCCTACTATCATGAATATATGCCCTATGAGCGACTGGATGAAGATATCCGGCTGATGAAAAGAGCCGGCCTGACAGTAGTGCGCGTTGGAGAATCTGCCTGGGGAGTATTTGAGCCGCAAGAAGGAAATTTTGAATTTGAATGGATGGACCGCATTCTGGACAAGATGCATGCAGCAGGAATCAAAGTCATCTTGGGAACTCCCACCTATTCCATTCCTGCATGGCTGGCATACAAACACCCGGAAGTGCTGGCAGAACACGCCAAAGGAAACAAAGCCTATTATGGAATCAGACAGAACATGGATTTTACAAACCCGACCTACCAATTCTATTGCGAACGGATTATCCGCAAGATGCTGGAAAGATATGTACAGCATCCGGCAGTCATCGGGTATCAAGTGGACAACGAAACAGAAGCGCGCGGAGTAAACAACAGAGACTATTTCTTCGGATTCAGGAACTACATCAAACAGAAATTCAACAATGACCTGAATCTGCTTGCCAAGGAATGGGGAATGAACTACTGGGGAATGAACATCAACACCTGGAAGAGTTCTATCCGCGCGATGGAGTGACAAGCCCCTCGTACAAGAATGAATGGGAACGCTATAACCGGAAGGAAGTGGCCGATTTTCTGAATTGGCAGTGCGACCTTGTAAATGAATACAAGCGTAAAGACCAATTTGTCACCCACTGCTTTATGCCCGACTTCCATAATATAGACCAAGTGGAAAGTTTCAGGCAGATGCAATATCCTGCCATCAATGTCTATCACGATGTACAGGATAAACAAGACGGCCAGCGCATCGCTTATGCCGGTGACTTCGTGCGCACCGTGGCCGACAACAATTACATCGTCATGGAAACCAACGCACAAGGCATCGGCTGGGATGCCCGCACCCAGTTTCCTCCCTACGACAACCAGTTGCGGCAGAATGTGTACGCACATTATGCTTCCGGAGCCAATATGGTGGAATACTGGCACTGGTCTACCCTGCACTACGGGCAGGAGACATACTGGCGAGGCGTGCTGGGCCATGACCTCCAGCCCAACCGCATATACAAGGAATTCACCACCACCGCCAAAGAGTTGGAAAGAATAGGCAGCCACATCGTGAACTTGAAAAAGAAAAACCGGGTAGCTATCCTCTACAGTCATGATTCTTATCATGCTCTCGCTTCATGCCCTACACTTACAAGAGCAATTATCCCATTGATATGGTGCATAAAGCCCTCTATTTCCAAAACATAGAAACGGACATCATCCCTTGTGACAAGACAACCGATTTCAGCGGATATGACATGCTTGTCATTCCCCCTTTGTATGTGGCTACCGACCAATTGCTATTAGCCATTGATGAATTCGTACAGTCCGGCGGACACGTGGTAATGATGCACAAAAGCGGTTACTGCAATGAGCACTCCGCAGTTCGGGCCACCTTGGCTCCCGGGCCGCTACGCAAAGCCTGCGGCTTCCATTACCAAGAATTCTCCACTATCGGTGACTTATCATTAAAGGATAACCCCTTTCAATTAGAGGGAAAGAACCAGATAAGCGACTGGTATGAATTCCTGATTCCCGAGACAGCCACCCCGTTGGCTTATGCAGAGCATCCATTCTTCGGCAAATGGCCCGTTGTCACCGAAAACAAGTATGGCAAAGGCAAACTGACCTACATAGGAGCCTACCCTTCGCAGGAATTGCTGAATGCCATCGTGCGAAAGGCAGCCATCCATGCCGGTATCATCTCTTCAGAGAGCGACGTGTTCCCCATCATACAGCGTTCGGGAATAAACAAAGCCGGAAAAGCCATCCGTTACTTCTTCAATTACAGCAGCGAGAGCAAAGAAATCACTCATAACTATCCGACGTCCAAAGAGCTGATTTCCGGCAAGACTGTAAAAGAAGGAGACCATGTAACATTGCCCCCCTGGGGAATTCTCATCATGGAAGTTTATTGACCATCAGAAAACATGAGAAAAAATGAGAAAAAAGATATTTGCCTTTCTATTGCTAAGTGCCCTATATGCCGGCGCCCAAGAAGTTCCGGACTGGGAGAATCCTATTGTAGTCGGCATCAACAAAGAGCCGTATCATGCCACACTGACATTGCCTTCGCAAAAAGCCGATTGCAAAGAAATCATATCCCTGAACGGCAAGTGGCGATTCCAATGGTCTGCCGACCCGGGAAAGCGCCCGGCCGACTTCTACAAGAATGATTTCAATACCGACACATGGGATACCATCACAGTGCCGGGAGCATGGCAATTGCAAGGTTATGGCAAACCTATCTATTCCAACGTAAACTATCCTTTCCAGAAGGATGCACCCAGAGTAACAAGCGAACCTCCCGCCGAATATTACAGTTACGGGCACAGAAATCCGACAGGCTCTTATGTCACCACGTTCGAGGTGACGCCCGATATGAAAGACAAGTGCTATACCTTCACTTTGAAGGAGTAAAATCGGCCATGTATGTCTGGGTAAACGGACAGCAGGTAGGCTACAGCCAGAATTCGATGTCACCTGCCGAGTTTGACATAACCGGATTTGTGAAGAATGGAACCAATCGTCTGGCAGTGGAAGTGTATCGGTGGTCGGACGGCAGTTATCTGGAAGACCAGGACATGTGGCGGCTTAGTGGAATACTCAGACCGGTAGAGCTATGGATACGCCCCCGGACAAATATCCGGGACTATAGGTTCAGCAGCGACTTGTCGGACGACATGCGTTCAGCTACATTCGGAACCGAAATTTGGATAAGAAATCAGACCGACCGCAAAGTAAAAGACCTGACCGTAGAAATAAACCTGGTGGGGAAAGACAACAGAGGAAATAAACTCGACAAAAAAATGGTGACTCCCGTAGGTACTATTCAGGCCTTTTCTGAAACGAGCGTCACGCTGTCCGAAATGCTCCGGGAGCCTCAACTATGGTCTGCCGAGAAACCGCATCTATATGACATCCACATCAAGCTTCGCAGGAAGAATGAACTTTTGGAATCATTCGAATACCATTGGGGCATACGGAAAATAGAAATCGCGGGAGACGTCTTCAAAGTCAACGGGAAAGCCGTCAAGCTGAAAGGAGTGAACCGTCACGACTTCCATCCCCGTATGGGATTCTTTGTCGACAGCCGGACGATGGAGAGAGATATCCGGCTGATTAAACAAGCCAACATCAACATGATACGCACGTCCCACTATCCACATCTGCCATTGCTGTACGAGCTATGTGACAAGTATGGAATCTACGTAATGGACGAAGCGAACCACGAAAGTCATGCCTACGGTTTGGGGAACAAAGTATTAGGAGACAACCCTCAATGGACACTGGCCCATGTGGACCGGGCAGTAGCCGTGGTGGAAAGGGACAAGAACCATCCGTGCATCCTATTCTGGTCATTGGGCAACGAGGGTGGAAGCGGTGCCAATTTGCGAGCTATGGCAGACACAATCCGTGCCTTAGACCCCACCAGACCGATATACGACGATACAGACCGCACCGTATCCGATGTCTATGACGAAGCTTATCTGCATCCCAACGCTTTGAAGGAACTTGGCGAGAAAATAACCAACCGCCCCGTATTCATGAGAGAGTATGCCTACGCCATGGGAAATTCCATCGGCAACCTCAAGGAGTATTGGGATGTGATTGAAAAGGACGAAAGTATTATCGGAGCTGCCATTTGGTGCTGGGTAGACCAAGGCATTCCTAAAAAGCTTAACGGTGCACCGTTAAGTTTCGGCGAGAGCCCCTCGTCACTCCCATTACTGCCCGATGAATTCTGGGCGTATGGAGGAGATTTCGGGGACTATCCCAACGACGGTCCCACCGGCATTAACGGGCTGGTATCTCCCGACCGGGTGCCTCACCCCCATTACTATGAAGTACAAAAAGTATATCAATACATCAAGTTTGAAAAGAAGGGAACACAGCAAATCAAATTGACCAACGGGTATGCGTTTTCCGATTTGGATGAATTCGATTACAGCTATGAGTGGATATGCAACGGAAAGGCTGTACGCAACGGCGACCTCCACTTGTCCGAAGGGAATCTGCTGGAGGTACCTTCAAGACCGGATAAGTGTGGGGAACTTTGCCTCAATGTATATGCCACGTTGAAGGAATCCACGACGTGGGCAGAGAAGGGCTTCAAAGTTGCCAAGGAACAACTTACGTATCATGACTATGAATTCCCACAATTGAAGGATGACGGCGGGAAGGCCACGTTTAAGGAGACACCCGAAGCGGTGGAAATTATAGCCGCCGATGCCTTGTTCACCATAGAAAAAGGTACCGGTGCTTTGGTGAGTTGGCGAGTCAAGGGAGAAGAGTTGTTGCACAGTGCCTTGGAACCCTATTTTTGGAAACCGGCAAATGACATTCAGGTCCGCAACGGCTACAATGAACGTTTGAGCGCTTGGAAAAATGCAGAGCAAAAACGTATCGTAAAGGCATACCAAGCAACCGTAAACGATGGTATGGTGATAGTGGATGCCAGTCTCTCCCTCCCCCGGATAGGAGCCGGTTACCATCTCCGCTACACTGTGGACGGCAAAGGCCGCATACAAGTAGAAGCAACCTATCAGCTGAAAAGGAAGATATTCCGCTGATGCCCAAATTCGGTATGCGCATGAGAATGCCCTCGGCGCTGAACCGGATAGCCTGGTACGGACGCGGCAAGTTCGAGAACTATCCCGACCGCAAGAGCGCCGCTTTCCTGGGAGTCTACGAGTGTGGCATACACGAATTTATCACGAACTACATCGTACCGCAAGACAATGCCAACCGGTGCGATACACGCTGGTTCATGCTGGGAGACAGTGAGCGATGGAAAATACAAGTCAAAGGCTTGCAACCCCTATGTTTCCGTATATGGCCTACGGGGAAGAAGACCTGGAAGGGAAAGAGCATGCGCACGAACTGCCCGAACGCGACTTCATCAACCTGAATATCGACTCCAACATACACGGAGTAGGTGGAAACGACGGATGGGGCGCACAGACCATGAAGCCATACACCATTGACGGCAATCGCTCTTACCGGTATGGGTTTATCATGGAGTATATGGACAAAACAGAATAATCCGTTCATCAATGCATTCAAAAAGGGAATAAACATTTTGTAAACAACAATAAAGGTATGAAAAGAAACATCTTTAAAACAATTCTCCTATCCGCCTGCATCCTGCAAGGGGGCAGTGCATTGGCACAACAAGAGAAAGCAGAACCGGGCAAGTTCTCACCTACCTGGGAGTCATTGTCCCAATACGAAGTGCCCGAATGGTTCCGCAACGCCAAATTCGGCATATGGGCACACTGGGGTCCGCAATGCCAACCCGAAGCCGGCGACTGGTACGGTCGTGGCATGTACGAAGAGGGTGGTGCTGCCTACAAGTGGCACTTGGAGCATTACGGACATCCTTCGGAATTCGGCTTCAAGGATGTAATCAACGAATGGAAAGCCGAAAAATGGAACCCGGAGAGGCTGGTAGCCCTTTTCAAGAAAACCGGTGCCCGATATTTCTTTGCCATGGGCAACCATCACGACAACATGGACTTGTGGGACAGTAAATACCAGTCATGGAACTCCGTCAACATGGGCCCCAAGCGAAACGTACTGGGTGAATGGGAGAAAGCGGCTCGCAAAAACAAACTGCCCTTCGGTGTCAGCATCCACTCCTCCCATGCTTGGACATGGTATGAAACTGCACAAGGAGCCGACAAGAAAGGCCCATACGCAGGAATCTCCTACGATGCCCGCGTAGTGACTAAGGAAGACGGCAAGGGAAAATGGTGGGAAGGCTACGACCCGCAAGAGCTATACGTACAGAATCATGCCCTGAGCGGACATGCTTGGGTGGCATGGGACTGGCCCGAAGGAACCTCTGTCCCCCCACAGAGCTACTACGACAACTTCTTCGACCGCACAGTGGACATGATAAACAAATATCATCCCGACCTGGTCTATTTCGACGACAGCGTACTCCCCTTCTGGCCCATCAACGATACGGGGCTGAAAGTCGTGTCGCACTACTATAACCAAAACATGAAGCTTCACAAGGGCAATCTCAATGCCGTAGTCTTCGGAAAGAAGCTAGAAGCTAAACATAAAGAGGCCATCGTATGGGATGTAGAAAAAGGGGTTCCATCGGAATGCCAGGACAAGGCGTGGCAAACCTGTAGTTGCCTCGGTACTTGGCACTATAACCGCTCTGCTTACGAAGACAACTGGTATAAATCAGCCGAGACCGTCATCCACATGCTCATTGACATCGTCAGTAAAAATGGCAACCTATTACTAAGCGTACCAATGAAAGGAAACGGCACCATCGACGACAAGGAAGAAAAAATTCTGGAAGACATAGCCGCCTGGATGGAGGTGAACGGAGAAGGAATATTCGACACACGTCCCTGGTGTATTTATGGTGAAGGTCCCTCCACAGAAACAGCAATACCTTTGGACGGAGCAGGATTCAACGAAGGCAAGAACGCACCCTACACTTCTGCCGACATCCGGTTTGTGAAAAAAGGGAAATACTTGTATGCCCATATCATGAAATGGCCCTCAGACGGAAAAATACAGATAAAATCACTGGCTACCGGCAGTCCCTACTGCAAAGGAGAAATCGAAAAGGTAGAATTATTAGGAGGCGGAAAGGCAAAGTTCAGAAGAACTTCCAAAGGCTTGCTTATTGACCTTCCCAAAGACAAGACACCCAATCCTATTTCTTTGGTACTGAAAATCACTAACCGTTAAACTGCTGATATTGTATGAAAAAGGGATTTTTTTTAAGACTATTTGTCCTGCTGATGCTGACATTTTTCATAGCAGAACAAGGCAGAGCACAAACCTACCAACGCACCTCACAAGGCATAAAAAGCACTGTGCAAGGTATAAATATAGATATTAGCTTCTTCTCTCCTGTCACAGTGAGAATCTTAAAATCGCCTGACGGCTGGAAGTATACCAAAGAAAGTTTGTCGGTCATCGGGCAACCGGAAAAAGTAAAACTATCCGTCTCTTCGAAAGGGGGCATATTGACTATCAAAAGCCATCAGCTTACAGTCCATCTCAACGAAGAGACCGGACAAATAACTTTTGCCTCTTCCGATGGAAAATCGCTGTTGCAGGAACAAAATAAAGGCGCACGTTTTGATGATTTCAACGATGCCGGCACAAAAACCTTCAGCGTTTATCAATCGTTCACCTTAGAGAAAGACGAAGCTATTTATGGATTGGGACAATTGCAAAACGGCAAAATGTCGCAACGTAACCAGACCAAACGCCTTATCCAAGACAATCTTGAGGATGTGATTCCCTTCTTCCAGTCCGTCAAAGGCTACGGTCTCTTTTGGGACAACTATTCGCCAACCATCTTCAAAGACAATCAAGAAGAGACATCCTTCCTTTCTGAAGTCGGCGACTGCATTGACTACTATTTCATGTACGGCGAAAATGCCGATGGAGTAGTTGCCCAGATGCGCTACCTCACAGGACAAGTGCCCATGTTTCCATTATGGACATATGGATCTGGCAAAGCCGTGAACGCTACAAAAGCCAAAAAGAGATTGTTGGCGTAGTGCAAAAATACCGCGAACTGGGTGTGCCCCTCGATGGAATTATCCAGGATTGGAGATACTGGGGAAGCAACTACCTGTGGAACGCAATGGATTTTTTGAACGAAGAATTCTCCGACCCCAAAAAAATGATGGAAGACATACACGGAATGAATGCCCACATTATCATCTCCATTTGGTCAGCTTTCGGACCACATACCAAACCCTATCACGAGTTGGATAAAGGAACATGCTCTTCAACTTCCGCACATGGCCCGAATCCGGTTCCGAGAAGTGGCCTCCCAATATGGACTATCCATCCGGTGCCCGCGTGTACGATGCCTACCATCCGCAAGCACGCGACATCTATTGGAAGTACCTGAACGAGAACCTACGTTCTGTGGGTATAGACGGCTGGTGGATGGACTCTACCGAACCCGACCATTTTCACCCCATTCCTGAAGATTTTGACACGCCCACCTATTTGGGGTCATTCCGTAAAGTACGCAATGCCTACCCTTTAATGAGTGTAGGTGGAGTGTACGACCACCAGCGTGCCGTAACTTCGGATAAACGCGTATTTATCCTTACCCGCTCAGCCTTTGCCGGCCAGCAACGTTATGGTGCCAATACATGGACAGGAGATATCACAGCATCATGGGAAGTTTTGGAGAAGCAAATACCTGCGGGATTAAACTTCTCACTATGCGGCATTCCCCATTGGAACAGCGATATCGGCGGATTCTTCCTATGGCAATATCCCTTGATACTGGATGACCCGGATTATCGCGAGCTTTATGCCCGTTGGATACAGTTCGGTACATTCTGTCCCATGATGCGATCACATGGGAAGGTGCTCCCAGAGAAATCTATCAATTCGGCAAAAAAGGCGAGCCAATATACGATGCGATTGAGAAATACATTCGGTTACGCTACAGTTTGTTACCATACATCTACACAACTGCCTGGGAGGTAACTGCCAATCAGTCCAGCTTCATGCGTGCCTTGGCAATGGATTTTGCCCACGATCGCAACGTGTGGAACATCCACAATCAGTATATGTTTGGCAAATCCCTATTGGTATGCCCTGTAACCCAACCCATGTATACCCAAACAGTTTCGGACACCATCCGTGTAGAAGATTTCAGTACCGTTAAGTCTATGCGAATATATCTGCCTAAAAATACGGAATGGTATGATTTTTGGACCAATCAGAAACACTCCGGCGGACAATATATCGTGAAAGATACCCCTATTGACATTTTACCACTTTATGTGAAAGCAGGTTCCATCCTGCCAATAGGTCCCGAAGTGCAGTATAGCACCGAAAAATCATGGGACAACTTGGAGATAAAAGTGTATCCCGGTTGTAACGGCGAATTCACACTTTACGAAGACGAGAATGACAACTACAATTATGAAAAAGGAATGTACAGCACCATTACGATGAAATGGAATGACCGTACTCGCATGCTCACTATTGAAAATCGGAAAGGAGAGTTTTCCGGTATGTTGAAAGAACGGAAATTCAACATAGTAACTGCTGATGGCGCAAAAAAGGCAGTGGCTTATAATGGGAAAAAAGTAACGGTTAAAATGTAATGGTTTCTAAAAACAGCTATTAATTTGCATTATGGAAATAAATACTCGTATGAAAAAATATCATCATTATCTTACCCTTTTAAGTTTATTTATGCTGCTCGGCATCCTGAAATTGCAAGCAGCGATACAACTCCCTGCCATATTTTCCAACCATATGGTGCTACAACGTAACTCAGAACTTACTTTCTGGGGATGGGGTATTCCGGGAGAAACAATTTCCATCGCCCCCGAATGGATGAAAGGAGAAATAATCAAAACCCAAGTCAATAATACGGGGAAATGGTCAGCCCGTGTACCTTCCGGCGAAGCCGGCGGACCTTATGAGATTCGTTTCAGCGGCTCGTCAGAAGTAACCTTGACCGATGTCATGCTAGGCGAAGTTTGGCTGTGCAGCGGACAATCCAATATGGAATGGAGCGCCAACCACGGCATAAAGAACGGAGACGAGGAAACGGCAAATGCCCATTGTCCCAATCTCCGAATTTTTCACGTGGCCAGAATAGCCGCCCCGTTCCCTCAAGAAAACTGTTTCTCGCAATGGACACAGTGCACGCCCGAAACGATGCGCAGCACGAGTGCCCTGGCCTACTTCTTCGGCCGCAACATCCAGGAAGAGCTGGACGTGCCGGTAGGAATCATCGTAGCCGCATGGGGCGGAACCACCGCCGAGACATGGACGCCCCGCGAATGCGTAATGAGCGACCCGGTCTTGTGCAACTATCCGTATGAATCCAATCCTTGGTTTCCGGCTGAAACAGGCACGTTGTACAACAGCATGATTTATCCCGTGATGCCCTACGGCATTGCCGGATGCATCTGGTATCAGGGAGAAGCCAACCAAGGCCGTGCCAGCTCCTACGCCCGGGTGATGCAGCGGCTGATAGGCTCGTGGCGTACCGGATTTAACAAGGAATTCCCATTCTATCTGGTCCAGATAGCCCCCTTCCAATACCACTCCAAAGACAACGGACCGGCACTGCTACGCGAGCAGCAGGCCATGTTGCCCGAAATGCTGGACAAGGTCAAGATGATTACCGTGTCAGATTTGGTGGACAATGTGCAGGACATCCATCCACGTGACAAAAGAAGCGTAGGCAAACGTCTCGCCAATCTTGCACTGGACGATACATACCATATATATGCAGGCCCCTATAAAAGCCCGGTCTTTGAAAGCGCCTGCCGCAAAGGCAACCATGTGACAATCTCTTTCAAAGACATAAAGAACGGACTGGCCGTACACGGGAAAAGGATAGAGGGGCTGATGATGGCCGCAGCCGGCCAGGAATGGCAAGAGGCCCGGGCCAGGATAGACGGGGGAAAGCTGATTGTCCCGGTAAAAGGAATCGAAAGCCCGGTTTCCATTCGCTACTGCTTCAGTGACGCTGCTCAAGGCAACCTTTTTTCAACGGAAGGCATCCCCTTAGCCCCCTTCCGGGCAGACAGCATTGCCTCTTCTGAAAACATTCCGGTTTCTACAGACAGCGCTTTGGAAGAATCTTTTGAATTCTCGCCCAAGTTCTCTACCGGCAATGCCAATCCCCTTCTCGACTTCCAATACATGGCCGACCCCACAGCAGTGGTGCACGACGGCCGCATTTATGTGTACGGTACTAACGACCACCAGCAATATGATGTAGTGGGCCGTAACGGGAAAAACACCTATCAGCACATCCATTCGCTGACGATGGTCTCTTCTGACGACATGGTGAACTGGACTTATCACGGAGTAATCAATGTAAAGGCTCTGGCTCCCTGGGGAATGGCTTCGTGGGCACCTTCCATGCTTCGCGCAAGGAGGCCGACGGCAAAACACACTTCTATCTGTACTACTCCAACAGCGGTTCCGGTGTAGGTATGCTGACCGCCACTTCCCCCGTGGGGCCCTGGACAGACCCATTGGGCAAATGTGTGGTAGACGGCAATACTCCAGGACTCGGCAAGTGTAAAGCTCCCTTCGATCCGGGAGTAGTCATCGACGACAAGGGCATCGGCTGGCTCTCCTTTGGCGGGGGCGACAGCGACGACTACATTCCCGGAGACGCACGCATCGTGCGGCTGGCAAATGACATGAAGACGCTGGACAGCGAAATAGTTGAAATAAAAGCGCCATACCACTTTGAAGCAAACGAACTGAACTATCTGAACGGCACTTGGATTTACACCTACAACACCAACTGGAAGAACCGGGATGCATGGCCCCACAAGGATATAGACAAGCCGAGCCGGTGCTGCATGAGCTACATGACGAGTCGCACGCCACTTGAGACAGACAGCTGGACCTATCGGGACAACTACTTCAAAAATCCCGGCGACTATGGCATGTCCGACAGCAACAACCATACACATCTGGTAAAATTTCAAGGGAAGTACTATCTCTTCTACCACTCACTGGGCTTGCAGGACAGCCGCGACCTCAAAGTGGGCGTCCGCAGTATCTGCGTGGAAGAAATAGAGGTGGACGAAAAGGACCTCACTATCCACATGGGCACAGCCACAGCCAAGGGCGTTTCACAAATCAAGCCTCTCGACCCGTTTGCGCAGCAACAGGCCGAGACCACAGCCGCCACACGCGGCGTTGCCTTTGAACCGACCGGACAGACAGGCAACATGTCTGCCGTAGGAAACAAGAGCGGACAGGCCATCTGTGTCCGCGGTGCGGAATTCCCGCAATCACCTCAAGCCATACAGATGAAGATAAAAGGGAAAGGCTCCATCGAAATACACATGGACAGTCCAGACGGTCCGCTCCTATCCACCTTGACCTTTGATACCGATACGTGGCAAACATTGACAAAGCCGTTGGACAAACAGATAAAAGGCAAACACGACATTTACTTCGTATTCGGGAACGGAAAGTTCTTATTTGACGAATGGAAATTCACAAAATAATGAATCCGTCGGCAGAATCTGCCCAGTATCTCTTCACCCTTGTGATGATATCGCTGCACAATTCGAGCCAACACACAACAAGCTAGCAAGTTACTTTGCCAGCGTTTTGCCACCATATTGGCAAAGTTTTGCCATGCCTTTGGCAAAGCTTTGCCAATGTGGTGGCAAAACCTTGCCAACTTGTCGGCAAGAAAGACAAAAGCAACATCGCTGTCCGCAAAGAGGCGGAAGCACGTCCTCAATATAATTCCGCTAACGGGAAAGAGACAGATTGGTTCCATTAACGGGCAGAAGTTTTAAAAAATGGGAAGGATTTGGCACAATAGTTCCGCGCAAATTCTCATTTATCGAACAAAAATTGTATTTTTGCCTGCGACTGAAAAATCAGTAATATCATAGAATAGACAATTCCCGAACAAATATGAGCGAAGATTTTGAAGCACCGAAAGATGATTTGGACAAGGAACTCCCGGCCGGGAGCGAAGAACACTCGGATTACAAACCTGCGGACGCAAAGGATGCCAATATAAAGCACCAACTGAGCGGCATGTACCAGAATTGGTTTCTGGACTACGCCTCATACGTTATATTGGAACGTGCCGTACCCCATATCATGGATGGTCTGAAACCCGTACAGCGGCGTATCCTCCACTCCATGCGCCGCATGGAAGACGGGCGCTACAACAAGGTGGCGAACATCGTAGGACATACCATGCAGTTCCATCCGCACGGTGATGCTTCTATCGGCGATGCTCTGGTACAGCTGGGACAAAAGGACTTGCTCGTGGATTGCCAGGGAAACTGGGGTAACATTCTGACGGGTGACAGCGCCGCTGCCCCCCGTTATATCGAAGCACGTCTCTCCAAGTTCGCACTGGACGTGGTATTCAACCCCAAGACCACCGAATGGAAACTCTCTTATGACGGGCGAAACAAAGAACCGGTTACACTACCGGTAAAATTCCCACTGCTGCTTGCACAAGGTGTGGAAGGTATTGCCGTAGGCTGTCATCCAAAATATTACCACATAACTTCAATGAGCTGTGCGATGCTTCCATCAGCTATCTGCACAACGAAGAATTCAAGCTGTACCCCGACTTCCAGACGGGAGGCAGTATCGATGTATCCAAATACAACGACGGTGAACGTGGCGGTGCGATACGCGTGCGCTCCAAAATAGAAAAGATAGACAACAAGACACTTGCCATTAAGGAAATTCCTTACGGGAAAACGGTGGCCAGTGTATGCGACTCCATCGTAAAGGCCAGCGAAAAAGGAAAAATCAAGATACGTAAGGTAGAGGACCTAACATCCGGCAGTGTGGAAATATTAGTGCATCTAGCCCCGGGTGTATCATCCGACAAGACCATCGATGCCCTCTATGCCTTCACCGACTGTGAAGTGAGCATCTCTCCCAACTGCTGTGTCATCGACGACCAAAAGCCCCACTTCCTCACCGTGAGTGATGTATTGCGCAAATCAGTCGACAACACATTGGCACTGCTACGCCAGGAACTGGAAATCCGTAAGGGAGAGATACTGGAAAGCCTGCATTTCGCTTCACTCGAAAAGATATTCATTGAAGAACGTATTTACAAGGATAAGGAGTTTGAACAAGCCAAAAACATGGATGCCGCCTGCGAACATATCGATGAGCGCCTGACTCCCTACTACCCGACTTTTATCCGCGAAGTGACCAAGGAAGACATCCTCCGGCTGATGGAGATAAAGATGGCACGTATCCTCAAATTCAACTCCGACAAGGCAGAGGAACTGATAGCACGCATGCGAAAGGACATAGAGGAGATAGACTGCCATCTGGCAAACATCGTGGAATATACCGTCGACTGGTTCCGTATGTTGAAGACAAGTACGGCAAAGCCTTCCCCCGCCGCACGGAACTGCGTAACTTCGACACCATCGAAGCAACCAAAGTCATCGAAGCCAACGAAAAGCTGTACATCAACCGCGAAGAGGGTTTCATCGGAACTGGATTGAAGAAAGACGAATTCATAGGCAACTGCTCGCCCATAGATGACGTGATTATCTTCTTCCGCGATGGAAAATATATCATCACACCGGTGGCCGACAAGAAGTTCGTGGGCAAGAATATACTTTATGCCAACATTTTTAAGAAGAACGACAAACGTACCATCTACAATGTCTGCTACCGTGACGGCAAGGAGGGGACAAGCTATATCAAGCGTTTTGCCGTCACTTCCGTGGTGCGTGACCGCGAATACGATGTGACGCAAGGTACTCCCGACTCCCGTATCACCTACTTCACCGCCAATCCCAATGGAGAAGCTGAAATCATCAAGGTAACCCTGAAACCCAATCCCCGTGTACGCCGTATTATCTTCGAGGAGGATTTCAGCAACATCAATATCAAGGGACGGCAGGCCATGGGAAATATACTCACGAAACTCCCCGTACACAAGATAGCCTTGAAACAACGTGGAGGCTCCACGCTGGGTGGACGGAAAGTCTGGTTCGACCGTGATGTGCTACGTCTCAACTACGACGGGCGCGGAGAATATCTCGGAGAATTCCAGAGCGAAGACACCATCCTTGTCGTACAGAACAGCGGAGAGTTCTATGCCACCAACTTCGACTTGAACAATCACTATGACGATGGCATACGCGTATTGGAGAAATACGATCCGAACAAAGTATGGACCGCCGTACTCTACGATGCCGACCAGCAGAACTATCCTTACATCAAGCGTTTCTGCTTCGAGGCAACCGCCCGCAAGCAAAACTACTTGGGAGAAAACAAGAACAGCAGCCTCATTCTGCTGACAGACGAGTGCTACCCACGTTTAGAAGTGGTGTTTGGCGGCCACGACAATTTCCGAGAGCCGATGGTGGTGGAAGCCGACGAATTCATCGCCGTGAAAGGCTTCAAAGCAAAAGGTAAGCGCCTGACCACCTATACTATAGAAACCATCAACGAGCTGGAGCCTACCCGTCAACCGGAACCCTCGCAGAAAACCGAAGAGCAGGAAACGGATGAAGAACCGGAAATTCTGGACCCCGACCACGGTAAAAGCGAAGGGACATACTGGACGAGATGACAGGACAGATGAAACTCTTTTGATGAAGGACGGAAATGAAGTATTAGTGGCTAACGATTACTAATTTGTAATTGATAATTTAATATGTACATATACAAGATAATAATCCTATGCGGACTGCTCTTGGGAAGTGTCGGACTGAAAGCACAAGAAGCACAATGCAGCATCGACCGGAAGCTACGGGCTGACTCCACCAACCGTAACCGTATTATCACCCGTGCCACCATGTATGGTGTCGGCTTCACCAACGTGTTCGACACTTATCTTTCACCTCAGGAGTATAAGGGAATCGATTTCCGTATCTCCCGCGAAAGCATGCGGATGACACGGTTGATGGACGGCAACGTGTCTCTGCAAACTTTCTTCCAGGCAGACTTAGGATATACACACAACAAAGTAGACAATAACAATACATTCTCCGGACTGGCCAACTGGAACTACGGCCTGCATTATAATTTTCCAATCATGGGCAATTTCAAACTGCTTGCCGGAGGAGTCGGCGACTTCAACGGTGGCTTTGTCTATAATCTGCGCAACGGAAACAACCCCGCCCAAGCACGTGCCTATATCAACCTTGCCGCATCTGGAATGGCTATTTGGGACTTGCGCATCAAGAACCGTCCCATCACACTACGCTATCAGGTAAATCTTCCCTTGGCAGGTATCATGTTCATGCCCAACTATGGACAGTCCTACTACGAGATATTTACGTTAGGACATTGGGACGGAGTAGTGAACTTCACCTCCCTGCACAACCAGCCCTCTCTGAGACAAATGCTGACCGCAGACTTTCCGGTGGGACGTGCCCGGATGCGTTTCGCTTACATATGGGACGCACAACAGTCCAAAGTAAATGAAATAAAGACACATACTTACTCGCATGTATTCATGGTGGGGTTCGTAAAGGAACTCTATCTGTTTCCTAACAAGAGAAAGTAAAAAGTGACAAGGTGATAAACGATAAGATGATAAGGATAAATGTGCATGAAAAGAAGATATATTTTAATAATTTGGAGTATCCTACTCACGTTATTGCCCCTATTGAACGGATGTATTCGTGAGGAAGAGTTCGACAATACCCCACAAGGCAATTTCGAAGCCTTGTGGGAAATAATAGACGAACAGTACTGCTTCCTGGACTACAAGCAAATAGACTGGGATGCCATCCATGATAAGTACCAGCCACTCATTACCCCGGGAATGAGCTACGACGGTCTATTTGAAATATTAGGTAACATGCTTGCCGAGTTAAAAGACGGACATGTCAACTTGTACTCTTCTTCCAACATGGCGCGCTACTGGGACTGGTATCTGGATTATCCTCGTAACTTCAACGAAAGTATCATTGAAAAGTACCTGGGAAGAGACTACCGCATTGCTGGAGGCGCCAAATATACCATATTGGAGGACAACATAGGATATATCTATTACGGTGATTTCTCCAGCGGCATCGGAAACGGCAACCTGGATGAGATTCTGTTATACCTTTCCGCTTGTAACGGCCTGATTATCGACGTGCGCAACAATGGTGGCGGCAACCTGACAAACGCCACCCGAATGGCACAACGCTTCACGAATGAAAAAGTACTGACGGGATATATTCAGCACAAGACCGGCAAAGGCCATAGCGATTTTTCAGATCCGACTCCCATTTATGTGGAACCTTCCAACAGTATCCGCTGGCAAAAAAAGGTAATTGTCCTGACCAACCGTCATTCCTATAGTGCAACCAATGATTTTGTCAACTCCATGCGCTGTTTTCCCAATGTCACCCTGGTTGGTGACAAAACCGGCGGCGGGTCGGGCCTGCCATTCTCTTCGGAACTGCCCAACGGATGGGGGTACGCTTTTCTGCCAGCCCGCACCTCGATGCCCAAAAACAGCATATCGAGTTCGGCATCGACCCGGACAAGAAAGTGGATATGAGCAAAGAAGATGAGAACAATGACTTGGACACCATCATTGAGGAAGCAAGAAAAATACTGAAAGTGACTTTCTAAAACGACTTTATCTACAAAACAATTTGCCAAAACGAAAATTCTTTCTATCTTGCTCCCGCTAATCGGAATTATTCCGCGGATGTGGCGTAATTGGCAGCCGCGCCAGACTTAGGATCTGGTGCCGTGAGGCGTGTAGGTTCGAGTCCTATCATCCGCACAATCCCTATAATAAATTTCAAAAGACAAACAACTAAGAGGGGAGGATATTCATTAAGAAGCATCCTCCCTAACCGCTTCAAGTACCTTTTTTATCTCATCAAAACACAATATTTAGAATACTTATTGTATCTTTGCTTCCAAGAAACACTTCGATTAACCTGAAAAAATGAAACAAAATACGATAAGACCGATGCTTTTCAAGTATTGGGTAGTGTGCCTTCTATTGTTCATCCTCTTCATCCAGGCCAGGGCTTCTTCCTTCATGCCCGCCGTCACCAACTATCTTGCCAAAGACTATGAAGCCGGTTATCAGAACTGGGCATGTGCGCAAGGCAGCAACGGCGAAATGTATTTCGGCAACAGCCAGGGGCTCCTGGTATATGACGGTTATCGCTGGACTCTCCACAAAGTGCCGGGGAACCATATTGTCCGTTCGGTGTATGTGAAAGAAGACCGTATCTATGTGGGGGCATTCGAGGAATTCGGCTATTTCAAGTATTCGGAGGCAGGCACTCTCCGGTACCATTCTTTGAGCAAATTCCTGAAAAATTTCCCCATGGAGAACAACGAGATATGGAACATTGTAGAGCTGGACGGTCGCATCTACTTCCAGTCGTTCAGCGCCTGGTTCTCCTACGACGGGAAGATGGTACACGCTTTCCGCAACAGACAGCAACAGCCGCTCTACTTCTACACCCAAAACGGACATATCTACACACAGATGATTGATGAGGACTTCTATGAATTCGACGGCAAGGATTTCCTTCATCTCTTCCCCCGCAGCCAAGTGAACGATGACAATGTAGTGGCATTACTGCCCGACGGGGACGACAGCTTCCTGATGGTCACAGAGAATAACGGATTGTTCCGCTACAACGGTGACATCACCCCCTGGAAAACAGACATTGATGCAGAGCTGAAGAAACAGCGGGTGAACCGCGCCGTCATGACCAATGATTCCATATTCATGATAGGTACAGTCTTGAATGGCATATACGCCATCGACCGCAAAGGACATTGCCTCTGGCACTTCAATCTGGATAACCGTCTGGACAACAACACAGTCCTGGGCTTGTTCTGTGACAAAGACAACAACGTATGGGCAGCATTGGACGACGGCATCGCATACATCCACCACAACTCACCCGTCATGCTGCTGACTCCTGCCAACCATGAAACCAAACTGGGCATGGTGTACGACATAGCCCACCGGGGCGACTGTTTCTATCTGGCCACCAACCAGGCTTGTACGAATACCACCAGGTTACCGAGAATCTGCGCCTGCTTCCCCATACTGAAGGACAGAACTGGTATGTGAAGGACATTGACGGGCAACTCTTTGCAGGCAACAATGCCCATACCTTATTAATAGGCGAAAAAGGGAATGTTTCCGTCATAAGCAATACCAACAGCAGTACGTGTCTGATAAAGTGCACCCTCTATGGCGAAGAGATACTGTTGGAATCATCCTACGCCAATTTGCGTATCTATAAAAAGAAGAACGGGCAATGGACCTTTTCGCATGTCATAGACGGCTTCATTGCACCGGTCATGCACTTGGAGGTGGACCAAAGCGGTGTCATCTGGGCTTCACACATGTATCAGGGAGTCTATAAAATAGTCTTGAGCGATGACTTGTCGGCTGTAAAAAGCGTACGGCACATCTCCCATTTAGCTCGGAATATATCATCGGCCCTATCCAAGTAATGAAAATGCGAGGACGTATCGTCTTTTCCAGTCCCAACGGCTTCTATACCTATGACGACATCACCCGGCAGATTATCCCCTTCCAAAAGCTGAATGCCATTCTGCCCTATATCAGGAATGCTCATTCTGTGGTATCCGTCACGAACGACCGCTTCTGGCTGTCCGGTTCACATGAGTACGTACTGGTAGAGTACGCAGAAGGAGAGTACATCGTGAAGCAGCGCATCCTCATCGAACTGTTTGATTCTCCATGCATAGAGAACTACAACAATGTGTTCGTCGACAATGACGTTGTCTATTTTAATCTGAACAACGGAATCGCCAGTTACAGCAAAAACACAGACAGCCTCAGTCCTACTCTGGAGTCCGCCCTCTCACTGAGCTCGGTCACTGCTTCCTCTTCCGATAAAAAGGAGAAACGCCTGCCTCTGTCTGGAAATGTCGAACTGGAAAGCAATTACCGGGATTTGCTGTTCTCAGTAAGCCTGCCGCATTACAATAAATTGTCCGTACATTTCCATTATGTCCTGCAAGGAGGACAAGGCATGGCGCTGACATCGGACCTGAAAGAGCCCGAAATCCGCTACGGTAGCCTGGATTACGGAGAATACACATTCCAGGCAGAAGCTATAATGATTTGGGACAGAAAATCGGTGAGGTGGAATATCATTTTGCCATAGCCCGCCCTTTCTACCTCTCCTATTATGCCTTTGCGCTCTATCTCATAGTTCTCACAGCGCTTGTCTACTTTTTCTCCAAGTGGCGCGCCAACCGTGCCATGGAAAAGAAACGGAAGGAGTATGAGGCAGAGCAGGTGCAGCAGAACATCAAGATGCGCGAGCAGGAGCATCTGATAACTCTGCAGCAACAGCAATTGCTGGAAGCCGAGTTGTCGGCAAAGAGTAAAGACCTTGCCAGCATGGCACTGGGTGTATTTGCCAAGAACGAGGTCCTGGAGAAACTTCGTACTGTCGTACAAGAGTCCCTGGTGAAAGGGCAATATGGACGCAAGAACCTCGAATCTCTGCTGAAGCTCATCAACGAAAACATCGAGACACAGGAATTTTGGGATGTATTCCAGAACAATTTCGACCTGATTCATGAGAAATTCTTCCGTAATTTGCGCGAACGTTATCCCAGTCTTACCGCTACCGACCTCCGTTTTTGTGCGCTGCTGCGCCTGAATCTTTCTACGAAAGACATTGCGCAAATGACCAACCTCACTATCCGGGGAGTAGAGGCAGCACGCTACCGTTTGCGCAAGAAACTGGATATCCCCGACGGAACGGGATTAGTGGATTTTCTCATCGACTTGAAATAAAGCGGCTACAAATCATTCAATCATAACAAACTGATTATTAGAAACAAGTAACACGAAAACGTAGTAAAACGGTACCCATTTTTACCCTAAACGTATTATCGTGGTAGTGTTTTTTTTGCCTTACTTACCGTAATTACTTCCTTTGCCGGCAGAATTATTAACTCTTAAATTTAGTTTATGAGAAGGCAAACTTTATTTCTTCTATTCATGATTTTGTTCTCATTGCCACTGACAGTTTTGGCACAAGGAACAAAGACAGTTAAAGGAACTGTTGTTGATCAGAACAACGAACCGATTATTGGAGCCACGGTTGTAGTAAAAGGCTCTACTATTGGAGCAGCTACCGACCTCGACGGTAACTATGTACTGAACGGCGTCCCCGAAGACGCAACTCTCGTATTCAACTATTTGGGCATGTTGCCGCAGGAAATAAGCGCTGCGGGACAATCCGTCATTAATGTAAAGCTACGTGAAGATGCACAACTACTGGAAGAAGTTGTTGTTATCGGTTACGGTTCGGCCAAGGCGAAAGACCTGACGGCCCCGATTGACGTTGTCAAAGAGAAAGAACTTATCAATGTTCCTACCTCCTCCCCGATGGCAGCATTGCAGGGAAAGGTACCGGGTGTTAACATCATCAATTCGGGAACGCCGGGCGAAGGTCCTAAAGTGACCATCCGTGGTATGGGTTCCTTCGGTGACACTTCTCCTCTCTATGTAGTGGACGGAATGTTCTACGACAACATCAACTTCCTGAACAATTCCGACATTCAGGACATGACCATCTTGAAAGACGCATCCGCATCTGCCATCTACGGTGTACGCGCCGCCAACGGTGTTGTAATCATCACCACCAAGAAAGGAAGCCGCAACCAGGATGCCAAGATTACCTATAACGGTTATGTAGGTATTCAGAAAGCCACCAACCTGCTGGAGATGTGTAACTCTCACGAGTATGCCACCATGATGTTGGAAGCCAACCCGGAAGCTTACCGGTCGATTTTCGAAAGTCAGTAGCCGAATTCGGAGGCAATATGGAAAACCTGCAATTCAATGCCGATACCAACTGGTATGACGAACTGTTGCGCACAGCCATGATGACCAATCACAGCTTGAATATCTCCGGTGGTACGGAAAAGCGACCTACTCTGCCGGCATGAGCTATCTGGCACAAGACGGTATCATGGACGTGGAAAACTACTACCGCCGCTTGAACTTCCGTGCCGCCCTTGACTACGAAGCCCGCAAATGGCTGAAAGTAGGCTTCAACGGCGTATTCAGCAACTCGCAGCAGCAGCTTCCCAAGAATGCCGCATGGCAACAGGCATACAACACACCGTCTATCATCCCGGTGTATGATGACCGCCGCGACGATGCCGTGTTCCCTAAGAAGTACACATCGCCCGAGCAGGTGGGCCTGACCAACAACTTCAACAATCCGGTAGCCACTGCCAACTATTACGACAACCGGAACGAGACCTACCAAGTGCTGACCAACTTCTATGCACAGCTCAACCTCATCCCCGACAAGCTGAATATACGCAGTAGCTACAGCTACGACTACTCAATGATTCGCGGTTCTGAGTTCACTCCTACCTACTATGTAGCACCAACCAGAAGAAAGAGGTTACCGAACTCACTAAAAAGAACACTAACTACTACAAATATATATGGGACAACGTGGCCACTTATACTGACAAGTGGGGCAAACACTCCTTTACCGGTATGCTGGGTGCATCCATGCGTCAAGAGCAATACCGCCTGCTCGAAGGTACCGCCACCAACGTGCCCGAAGGTGAGGACGTGTGGAAATACATCGCACTGGGCAACAAGGAAGGCGCTACGGTGAAAGACGACGGCTGGAAATACCGCGGTCTCTCCTATTTCACCCGACTGAATTACAACTACAACGACAAGTACATGTTGATGTTCACCTTCCGTGCCGACGGCTCGTCCAAGTACAACGACAAATGGGGCTACTTCCCTCCATCGGTGCCGCATGGGTCATCTCCCAAGAACCGTTTATGAAGAACCAGAATATCTTCGACTACATGAAGCTGCGTGCCAGCTGGGGTAAGCTGGGTAACGACAAGATTGCTGCCAGTGCAGGCTTCGCAAGCATACAGAACGTACAGTCCGTATTCGGTCCCAATACCGCCATCGACGGATTCATCAACACCACCAACTTCAGCTGGCTGGGTTGGGAAGTAGTGAACGAAACCAACGTGGGCGTCAACTTCAGTACACTGAAGAACCGCTTGAACGCCGACATCGACTGGTACTACCGTCTGACTGACAACGCCGTGATTTCACCCAAGCTCCCGATGAGTGGCGAGCTGCTGGCCGGCAACAACGGACAGATTCTGAATACCGGTATCGACCTCTCCTTGAACTGGAACGACAAGATTGGCCAGGACTTCAATTACAACATCGGCGTCAATCTCTCTTATCTGCATAACGAAGTGAAAAGCCTAAAAGGAAACATGAAAATCATCAAAGGCGGAAAGACCGTGAATATGGTGGGCGAGACGATGAACTCATTCTATGGCTACAAGGTCATCGGCATCTACCAGACTCCTGAACAATGTGCTGCCGACCCCATCGCCGTGGCCAACGGACTGGAACCCGGCGACTTCATCTACGAGGACGTGAACGGCGACCATGTGATAGACGGAAACGACAAGCAGGTGTTGGCTCATACGTGCCCAGCTTTACTTATGGCTTCAATGCCGGATTCTCTTATAAGAACTTCGACTTCAGCCTCACTACCTACGGACAAGCAGGCGGCGAACTGTGGAACCGTAAGCGTGCCCTGCGCTATGCAGCCGACTACTATAACTTTGACCGTGCACAGTATGAGAACCGCTGGACGGGTGCAGGCTCTACCAACGAACATCCGTCGGCCAAGGCTCTTCTCAAAACCTGGAACAAATCAGACAGTAACAACGCTTCCTATTTCGTAGAAAGCTCCGATTACTTCCGCATCCAGAACATCACGCTGGGCTACTCGTTCAAGAACTTGAAGATAGGCAGCTACGTGATGCCGGGACTCCGCCTCTCATTGACGGCCGACCGCCCCTTCACTACCTTCAAGGCCAACAGCTTCACACCTGAAGTGTCGGATGCCGAAGGTTGGGATACCGAAGTATACCCTCTGACTTCAACCTATACTTTCGGAGTGCAAATAGATTTCTAAACCCTAAAACGTAAAACAATGAAATTCTTAAAGAAAACATTCGCATATATACTTCCGGCCATGATGGTACTGGGAGGAGCTACCGCTTGCACCGATTTCATAGAAATCGATCCGGAGAACAAAGTTCCCGAACAAGGCGTGGACTTTACCAACAAGAACAATATGTACCAACCCGTAGTGGGTGCCTACTCCAAAGTACGCACACAGGGCATGCACTGGTGCAACGCACTATTGATGTTCACCCGCGACGGTGACGTGTGGTCGGGCCGTACCGATGACCAGGGCGATGCCGTGGCCTTCGGACGCAAGTTCAACTACAACAACTCATTCTGGGCACTGAACCAGGTATGGATGAACTTCTACGACATCATCCGCATCACCAATGCCGCCCTGCAAAGCCTCGACGGTTATGCCGAATATCTTGCTGCAGGAAGCGAAGATTACAAAACCTACGAATCCTATTGCGGCGAAGTACGTACCATCCGTGCATGGGCTTACTATTGTCTGGTGACCAATTTCGGTCCCACCGTCATCTACCGTGACAACCTGCAGACCGATTTTCGCCGTTCTACCGTAGAGGCCGTATATAATTATATGCTGGAAGATTTGAACTACGCCATCGACAAACTGCCCCGCATGCGTCCCAACCAGATGGAACACAAGGGAGCCGTGACAGCCTTCACCGCCCAAGCATTGGCCGCCCGCATCTATCTGCTGAAAGGAGACTATGCACAAGTGGAGACACTGACCGATGACATCATCAAGAACGGTGGATTCCGTCTCTACGACGACTTCTACCAGCTGTTCAAAATTCCCGGAAAGTTGTGTGACGAATCTTTGTTCGAATGCCAGGTAACAGACTACGGCAATGGTTCTGGCGATTACCTGGGCGTAGACCAATGGTTCAATTTCCAGGGTCCGAACATGGCAGAGAGGTATGATGAAGTAGTGAACGCAGACGGTACCATCAGCTACAAGCAAGCCGAAGGCACCAAGTCCATAGGCGGCTGGAATTTCATAGGCTATGAACCGAGTTCGTGGCATGGGCCGAAGCCCGTGGCGAAGGTGTGCGTGCCGAAACTTCTTTCCTGAAAGCCCTGAGCAAGACGCGCGAGGGTTGGCAGGTAGGTCCCACATCGGCCACCAAGACCGACTGTTGGAACGGCAAAGGTTACCTTCCCTACAATCAGATGACTCTTCCACGTACGACCTACGGAGCCAACAACAATGTGCGTATCATCCGCTATGCCGAAGTGCTGCTGATGAACTCCGAAGCCAAAGTCAGACTGGGCAAGATGGAGACGCAGGCTACAACGAAGTGCGCCGGCGTGCAGGCATGAGCACCAAAACCGGTGTTACCCTGAAAGACGTGATGGACGAACGCCGGATGGAGCTTTGCGGCGAATGGTGTGCCCGTTATGTGGACTTGGTGCGTACCGGCGATGCCGCCACCGTACTCGGTCCCAAAGGATGGACAGCAGAAAAGACTTATTGGCCCATACCAGCCAACCAGTTGGACGACCTTCCCGACCTGAAGCTGGAACCCATTGACGGAATTGCCGAATAAATCCGCTCCAATATGGTAAAAAGATTCCTAATCAGTTGTGGAATAGCCTTTGCCGCTCTGACGGCAAAGCAACCCCTGACGATTCCATCAAAGTGGTGAAGGGGCAAGTCAGTGACTATTATATCACTGTAACCCAAGACCGTATCGTAAAAGGACACGTACTGGACACCAACCGCCAGCCACTCACAGGCGCCACAGTCATGTTCTTCGCAAGTCCCATGCACAATACCACTGCCCACGACGGCAGCTTTGCCATCAAAGGAGCGAAGAACGACGTGCACCTGTATGTCTACTATCCCGGGAAAAAGATAGTGAACAGAATCCTGGCACTGGATGAAACCGATATTGAGGTAGTGATGGAAGAAGAGGTACACAAGGCAACCGCAATCCGCCGTCCCGCCCAGGCGACCCGGTGGTATGACCCACAGCGCCTCTGTCGCGCACCTTCTGCAATCCGATGAACATCAGTTACAATTTCGAGCCTTTCAACAACAATGTGCGTCCCAACGGTTCGTTCCGTTCCTCTGCCGACCCGATGGCGGTGGAATACAAGGGAGAATACTTTCTGTTCTCCACCAACCAGGGCGGTTTTCACTATTCCAAGAACCTGGTGGATTGGGATTTCGTTCCTGCCGGCTTCCAACGCAAGCCTACGGACGACGACCAGTGCGCACCGGCAGCCTATGTAAGCGGTGACACGCTGTTCTATACCGGCTCCACCTACGAAGCCTTGCCGTGTGGTACAGCACGCATCCCAAAACGGGACGTTTCAAACGTGCCATCGAAAAGAACGTACTTCCTTCATGGGATCCTTGTCTGTTTCTGGACGACGACGGCAGATTGTATCTGTACTATGGCTCCAGCAATGAATATCCCTTGAAAGCGGTAGAACTGGACCGGAATGATTTCTACCCCATCAGCAAGATTCACGATGTCATGATGCTCCGCCCCGAAGAACACGGCTGGGAACGTTTCGGCATGAACAATGACGATGAAGTGACACTCCGCCCATTCACAGAGGGCGCTTACATGACCAAACACAATGGCAAATATTATTTCCAATATGGTGCTCCGGGCACTGAATTCAAAGTCTATGCCGATGGCGTATATGTTTCGGATTCCCCGCTGGGCCCGTTTGTCTACCAGAAGCATAACCCGATGTGCTACAAGCCGGGCGGTTATGTGCAAGGTGCCGGTCATGGAGGCACGTTCTGCGACGTGAAAGGCAATTACTGGCACGTGGCCACCTGCATGCTCTCCCTGAAGTACAAGTTCGAACGCCGCATCGGTCTTTATCCGGTGGCTTTCGACAAGGATGGTGTCATGTATTCGTCCACTGCCTTCGGCGATTATCCCAACTGGCAGAACCGATGGACGTAAAGAACCCTGCAGAGCGTTTCACGGGATGGATGCTTCTGTCCTACGGCAAACCGGTGGAGGTATCATCTACGGATAGCATCCATGCAGCTTCCAACCTGACGGACGAAAGTATGCGCACCTACTGGGCAGCCCGTTCCGGCAACCCCGGCGAATGGGCCGGGATAGACCTGGGCAGTACAAAGAATGTACGTGCCGTGCAGTTGAACTTCTACGACCATAAAGCGGTTCAATACAACCGTGCCATGGATATTTATCACCAATACCGTATTTTTGCTTCCGAAGACGGAAAAGAATGGACATTGGTCATAGACAAGAGCGACAGTGACAAGGATTGTCCGCACGACTACATCGAGCTCAACGAGCCGTTGCGTGCCCGTTATCTGAAATACGAGAATGTGCACATGCCTACGGGAAATGTCGCCTTGTCCGGCTTCCGCGTCTTCGGGAACGGTGACGGCGATGTCCCGCAAGCCGTGAAAGGACTGACTGTGAAACGTGACAGGAAAGACCGCCGGAATGCCCTTATCTCCTGGCAACCCGAAGCAAGCGCCTATGGCTACAACATCTACTACGGCACCGCCGAAGGCAAGATGTACAATGCCATCACGGTACTGGGACAGACGGAATATGACTTCCGCGGACTGGATGCGGACACGGACTATTACTTCACTATCGAGCGCTGAACGAAAACGGCCGCTCGCCATTGTGCAAGACGACAAAAAATTAAACACAAGAAATAAAGATATGAAAAAACCAATAATGATACATGTGCTGGCTTTGTTCCTGATTTCCACATTGGCGGGCTGTGCATCCTGCTCTTCCGACTTGAAGGAAAACGGGAAAGAGAACGGAAAAGAGGAAAAGCCCGACACAGAGGAAGTACGTCCCGAATCATTCGCTTCGGATGACGAAATGCTTGATTACATCCAGAAGGTACATTTGAACTACATGTGGGACGGTGCGGAACCGACCTCCGGACTGGCACGCGAACGCATCCACCTGGATGGGGATTATCCCGAAAAGGACCAGAATGTTGTCACCACCGGCGGCAGCGGATTTGGTATAGCCGGACTGCTGGTAGGCATCGAACGCGGCTTCATCCCCAGGGAAGAAGGCGTGAAGCGCCTGACCAAGATTGCCGATTACCTGAAACGCGCCGACCGCTTCCACGGCGTATGGCCCCATTGGTTGTACGGCCCTACCGGCAAGGTGAAACCTTTCGGACAAAAAGATAACGGCGGAGACTTGGTGGAAAGCTGCTTCCTGATGCAAAGCTTGCTTTGCGTACGCCAATACTTCCGCGACGGCAACGAGCAGGAAAAGGCGCTGGCAGAGAAGATTGACCAATTGTGGAAAGAGATGGAGTTCAGCTGGTATCAGAATGGCAAGGATGTCATCTACTGGCACTGGTCTCCCGAATACAACTGGGAAATGAACTTCCCGCTGGAAGGCTACAACGAAGCATTGATTGTGTATGTGCTCGCAGCCTCCTCCCCCACTTATCCCGTTCCGGCTTCAGCCTACCACAACGGCTGGGCACGCGGCGGCGGCATCAAGTCCGACTCTGCCCCTACGGCCTGCCTTTGGAATTGAAACACAACGGAGCCGAGAAACTGGGCGGTCCCTTGTTCTGGGCACAATACTCGCACATCGGTCTGGACCCGCGCAACCTGAGCGACCGCTATGCCAACTACTGGAACGTGGTGCGCAACCATGCCCTCTCCAACTACCGCTACTGCGTGGAGAATCCCAAACAATACAAAGGTTACGGCGAGGACTGCTGGGGACTGACCGCCAGCTACTCTACCAAAGGCTATGCAGCCCACTGCCCGGGCGACAACGACCATGGTGTCATCACACCGACAGCAGCCTTGTCCAGTTTTCCCTACACACCGGAGGAATCCATGCGTGCACTGAAGTATTTCTATTCCAAAGGCGACTGGATTTGGGGCAAGTACGGATTCTACGATGCCTTCTCCGAGGGAAGTGACTGGACGGTGCCCCGCTATCTTGCCATCGACCAATGCACCATTGCCCCGATGATTGAGAACTATCGTTCCGGCTTGTTGTGGAAACTCTTCATGAGCTGTCCCGAGGTTCAGGAAGGATTGCAGAAGCTGGGATTTAAGGCTTAGGGATTTACGATTGAAGTTAGTATGCGACATGATGGAGCAGCTAAGCTTAAGTTGAATTTCTATATCACTATTCCCCTCCCCCTTCAGGGGGCCGGAGGGATAATCAAAATTATATCATATGAAGAAATACACATTATTAGCAGCCTTGGCTTTCTCTGCCCTCACCGTGACGGCAACGCCCAAAGAAAACACATCCCAAGGCAATCCGCAGGAGATGGATAAATTCATTACGGAGCTGATGGGCAAAATGACGCTGCACGAGAAAATCGGTCAGCTCAACCTGCCGGTAACGGGAAACATCGTCACCGGACAAGCAAGAGCAGCGACGTTGCCGGTAAAATCCGCAACGGTGAAGTCGGAGGTCTGTTCAACCTGAAAGGCGTGAAGAACATCCGCGAAGTGCAGAAACTTGCCGTAGAGAACAGCCGCCTGGGCATCCCCTTGCTGTTCGGTATGGACGTGATTCACGGTTACGAAACGGTATTCCCCATCCCCTTGGCACTCTCGTGCAGTTGGGACATGGAGGCTATAGAGAAATCGGCCCGTATCGCCGCCATTGAGTCGAGTGCAGACGGTATCTGCTGGACGTTCAGCCCGATGGTGGACATCTGCCGCGATGCCCGTTGGGGACGTGTATCAGAAGGCAACGGTGAAGACCCCTTCCTGGTTCAGCCATTGCACAAGCCATGATTCGCGGTTATCAGGGCAAGGATATGAGTGCCAACAACGAGATAATGGCTTGCGTAAAGCACTTCGCACTGTATGGCGCCGGAGAAGCCGGCCGCGACTACAACACGGTGGATATGAGCCGCAACCGTATGTTCAACGAATACTTCCCTCCCTACAAGGCTGCCGTAGAAGCCGGTGTGGGTAGCGCAATGACCTCCTTCAATGAAATTGACGGAGTACCCGCCACTGCCAACCACTGGCTGCTGACCGACGTACTGCGCAACCAATGGGGCTTCGACGGCTTCGTGGTGACAGACTATACAGCCATCTCCGAATGATAGACCACGGAATCGGCGACCTGCAGGAAGTATCCGCACGTGCCTTGACCGCCGGAACAGACATGGACATGGTAGCCGACGGATTTATCGGCACACTGGAAAAATCCCTGAAAGAAGGCAAAGTGACTGAGGCCGACATTGACAAAGCCTGCCGACGCATCCTGGAGGCCAAATACAAGCTGGGACTGTTTGCCAATCCGTATAAATACTGCGACGTGAAGCGTGCCGAAAAAGAAGTGTTCACTCCCGAACACCGTTCCATCGCCCGCCAGATTGCCACAGAGACATTCGTACTGCTGAAGAACCAGGACAATCTGCTGCCCTTGCAACGCAAAGGCAATATCGCCTTGATTGGCCCGCTTGCCAACACCCGTGCCAACATGCCGGGCACTTGGAGTGTGGCAGCCACAGCAGACAAATACAGCACCCTGCTGGAAGGTTTCAAGAATTCTGTCGCTCCAAGGCCAACATTCTCTATGCACAAGGCAGCAACCTGATGTACGATGCCGACTACCAGACACGCGCCACGATGTTCGGCCGTGAACTGCCCCGTGGCAATGACCAAGAACTGCTGGACGAAGCCTGAAAGTAGCCGCACAAGCCGATGTCATTGTAGCCGCCCTCGGCGAGTCCTCCGAGATGAGTGGTGAGAGCAGTAGCCGTTCCGAACTGGAAATGCCGGACGCACAGCGCCACCTGCTGGAGGCATTGCTGAAAACGGGCAAACCCGTAGTATTGGTATTGTTCTCCGGACGTCCCGTAGTGCTGACTTGGGAGAATGAAAATGTTCCCGCCATCTTGAATGTATGGTTCGGAGGTAGTGAAGCTGCAGACGCCATTGCCGACGTAGTGTTCGGAGACGTTTGCCCCAGCGGTAAGCTGACCACCACTTTCCCACAGAATGTGGGCCAGTTGCCTATGGCATACAACCACAAGAATACCGGCCGTCCTCTGAAAGAAGGCAAATGGTTCGAGAAGTTCCGCAGCAACTACCTGGATGTGAGCAACGACCCGCTGTATCCTTTCGGCTATGGCTTGAGCTACACCACCTTCCAGTACAGTGACATCACGCTCAGCTCCAAGCAACTGAATGCGGACGGCAAGCTGACCGCTTCCGTAACCGTAACCAATACGGGTAACTACGATGCAGATGAAATCGTACAGCTCTATATCCGCGACTTGGTGGGCAGCATTACCCGCCCCGTGAAAGAGCTGAAAGGCTTCGAGCGCATCCACCTGAAAAAAGGCGAAAGCAAGCAGGTGACCTTCACCATTACCCCCGAATTGCTGAAGTTCTACAACTACGACATACAGTATGTATACGAACCCGGCGAGTTCCATGTAATGATTGGACCCAACAGCCGCGATGTAAAGACTACGAGTTTTGAGTTGAAATAGGTATAGTTTTGCTTTTAGGTAAGAGGGCAGTCCGCGAAAACCGGGCTGCCCTTTTTTAACACCGTCACCAAATCTTTTTTGCATTTTGATTGTTCAGAGGAGAAACTGAATGATTTATCCACTAAAAAATCAATGTAATGAAGAAGAACCTAAACCTTCCCAAGAAGAAAACCGGAAGACTGAGAAACCTATTTCTGACGGTGTGCCTGCTGGCAAGTGTCGCCGCATCAGCGCAGGAGAAAACAGTAACCGGTACCGTGACCGATGCCTGGGTGACCCGCTGATTGGTGCCACCGTATTGGTGCAGGGAACCTCCAATGGCGTGATTACCGACATAGACGGCCGGTACTCCATCCAGGCCACCCCGGAGAACACATTGGATTTTTCCTATGTAGGCATGGTGAAGCAAGCTGTCAAGGTAGGCAGCCAGTCGGTAATCAACGTCCAGATGAAAGACGACTCGCAGATGCTGGCCGAAACCGTTGTCATCGGTTATGGCAGCGCCAAGAAGCGAGACCTTACGGGCTCCATCACCAACATTAAAGGCGACGAAATCGCCAACAAGCCGGTGGTCAACCCCGTATCCGCACTGCAAGGAAAGATTGCCGGCGTGCAGGTGATAAACTCCGGCAAGGCAGGCTCCGACCCGGAAATCCGTGTACGCGGAACAAACTCCATCAACGGCTACAAGCCACTCTATGTGGTGGACGGACTGTTCAACGACAACATCAACTTCCTGAATCCGCAGGACATCGAATCCATGGAGATACTGAAAGACCCGTCGTCGCTCGCCATCTTCGGTGTGCGCGGTGCCAACGGCGTGATTATCATCACCACCAAGAAGGCGAAAGAGGGACAGACACGCGTCAATATCAACGGCTCGTTCGGTTTCAAGTCCATCACCGACAAAATTGCACTGACGGATGCCGAAGGCTTCAAACTGCTGTACAACGAACAGTTGAGGAATGAAGGCAACCCGGAATACAACTTCTCGGACTGGACGGGAAACACCAACTGGCAGGATGAAATCTTCCAGACTGGGTTCATCACCAACAACAACATCAGCATCACGGGTGCCTCGGACAAGAACAGCTTCTATCTCGGTGCGGGCTATGCTTACGAGCAAGGCAACATCAAGCACGAGAAGTACAGCAAAATCACGCTGAACATCAGCAACGACTATAAAGTGACGGACAACCTCAAGGTAGGTTTCCAATTCAACGGGGCACGCATGCTGCCCGCCGACACGAAGAGTGTGGCTACAGCCCTGCGCGCAGCTCCGGTGGCGCATGTATTCAACTCCGAGTACGGCCTCTACACCTCACTGCCCGGATTCCAGAAGGCACAGATGAACAACCCGATGGTGGACGTAGACCTGAAGGCGAATACCACGAAAGCCGAGAACTACCGTGGCTCGGGCAACGTGTACGGGCAATGGGATTTCCTGAAACACTTCCAGTTCAAGGCCATGTTCTCCCTGGACTATGCCTCGAACAGCACACGGACATACACCCCGGTTATCCAGGTATATGACGCAAGCGTCGAGGGAGACATAGCCACGCTGGGCAACGGCAAGACCGGAGTGTCCCAAGCCAAAGAAACGGAAATGAAGGTACAGAGCGACTATCTGCTGACCTACACCAACTCCTGGGGAGACCACAGCGTGACGGCCACAGCCGGTTTCACCACCTACTACAACAAGCTCGAGAATCTGACGGCGCCCGTACCAAGGGGTAGGCCTGGTCATTCCGGACAATCCCGACAAATGGTACGTAAGTATCGGTGACGCAGCCACCGCCACCAACGGCAGTACGCAGTGGGAGCGCTCCACCGTGTCCGTGCTGGCACGCGTGCTCTACAACTACAAGGGCAAGTACCTGTTCAACGGCTCCTACCGCCGCGACGGTTCTTCCGCCTTCTCCTACACCGGCAACCAGTGGCAGAACTTCTACTCCGTCGGCCTGGGCTGGCTGATGAGCGAGGAAGCATGGATGAAGGACATCACCTGGCTGGATATGCTGAAACTGAAAGGCTCATGGGGCACACTGGGCAACCAGAACCTGGACCGCGCCTATCCCGCCGAACCGTTGCTGACGAATGCCTACTCCGCCGTGTTCGGCACCCCGTCTGCCATCTATCCGGGCTACCAGCTTGCCTACCTGCCCAACCCCAAACTGCGCTGGGAGAAGGTGGAAGCCTGGGAAGCCGGTGCAGAAGCCAACTTCCTCCGCAACCGCCTGCACTTTGAAGGGGTGTACTACAAGAAGAAAACCAAAGACCTGCTGGCCGAAGTGCCGGGCATCTCGGGCACCGTACCGGGTATCGGAAACCTCGGCTCCATCGAGAATTCGGGCGTAGAGCTTGCCTTGAGCTGGCGCGACCGGATAGGCGACTGGAACTACAACGTGGGGATGAACCTTGCCACCATCAAGAACAAGGTACTGAGCCTCGTGCAGGAAGGCTATTCCATCATAGCCGGAGACAAGCAGCAGAGCTACACAATGGCCGGATACCCCATCGGCTACTTCTACGGCTACAAGGTGGAAGGTGTCTACCAGACCCAGGAGGAGATTGAGCACTCTCCCAAGAACACGCTGGCAACCGTCACCCCGGGCGACCTGAAGTTCCGCGACGTGAACGGTGACGGTGAAATCACCACGGCAGACCGTACGATGATTGGTAATCCTACACCCGATGTCACCTACGGCTTCACGCTCGGCCTGGGCTACAAGAACTGGGAGCTGGCAGTAGACATGATGGGACAAGGCGGCAATCAGATTTACCGTACCTGGGACAACTACAACTGGAGCCAGTTCAACTTTATGGAGCAACGCATGGACCGCTGGCACGGTGAAGGGACCAGCAACACCCAGCCGCTGCTGAACACCAAGCATACCATCAACAATCTGAACTCCGAGTATTACATAGAGGACGGCTCGTTCTTCCGCATCCGTAACGTGTCGCTGGCATACAACTTCGACAAGGCGCTGATTTCGAAGATAGGCATGCAGGCGCTGAAGCTCTACGTGAACATACAGAACCTGAAGACGTGGAAGCACAACACCGGATATACCCCGGAACTGGGCGGAAGCGCCATCGCCTTCGGGGTGGACGACGGCAGTTATCCGATGCCGGCGATTTATACGTTCGGATTTAATCTGACGTTCTAAAAGCCTCTCCCCTAAAAAAGAGTAACTTCAAACCTCCCCCGACTCCTTCAAAGGGAACGGGGAATGAAAAATATAAATTTATGAAAC